>Ga0153995_1000028_pt1 | contig 29549 bp, 44 predicted proteins | sample TSNC079MetaG_FD_104678 | JGI IMG/M metagenome (GOLD analysis project Ga0153995, IMG submission 104678) | Attine ant fungus gardens microbial communities from North Carolina, USA - TSNC079 MetaG | ecosystem: Host-associated > Fungi > Mycelium > Unclassified | place: USA: North Carolina, Lumber... | reverse complement strand
GTGCCGTCCAGCGCCAGTTCGCCAAGCACGACGAAGCCGGCCAGTTGATCGCCGGGGAGGGCGCCGAGGGCAGCCATCAGGCCGAGCGCGATCGGCAGGTCGTAATGGCTGCCTTCCTTGGGCGGTCGTAGCACGATTGCCTGAAGTCGCTGGAGCTTTCGGAAGTGAGCCAAAGCCTCGCGATTACGACCACTTGAACATTCCGTAGCGCCCCTGACGGGCCCCGACGATTGCCCTTGTTTACCTGCGCGTGGTGAGCATAGTGTGAGTTACTCACCCAGGGGCTCGTCGCGGAATGCCAAAACTCACCAAGTCCATTGTTGACCGAGCCGAGCCGCGTGCCAAGCAGTTCACGATCTGGTGCTCGGATCTCAAGGGTTTCGGCGTCTATGTCCACCCCACTGGTCGGCGATCCTACTTCGTCGACTATCGCACGGCCGAGGGCACGCGCCGGCGCATGACCATTGGCTCACATGGTGCGATCACCACCGAACAGGCACGGAAACTGGCAATCGAGACGATGGGCGGCGTGGTGCTTCAGAAGGAAGACCCGCTCCTCGAGCGTAAGACGCGCCGCAGGTCGCTGACCGTCGCCGAGCTTTGCGACCAGTACATGATCGCCGCAGAGAAGGGCCTCATCCTCGGCAGGCGCGGCAACGCGAAGAAGCGATCGACGATCGAGATCGACCGCGGCCGCATCGCCCGCCACATCAAGCCGCTTCTCGGTACTAAGTTGGTGATGGACCTCCAGCGCGCCGACATTGTGAAATTCGTCCACGACGTTTCGGCCGGCAAGACGGCGATCAAGAATCGCTCTGGCAAGAACGGCGCTCGCGTCGACGTGAAGGGCGGAGCGGGGACGGCGGCCAGGACGACGGGCTTCCTGGGCGGCATCCTGACCTACGCGGCCGATCTGGGCCTGATCGCCACGAACCCGGTGCAGGGCGTGAAGCTGGCGGCTGACAAGAAGCGCGAGCGTCGTCTGACGGCAGAGGAGTACCGCCGCCTGGGCGATGCTCTGGCCAGCGACGAGAGCCAGTACGATACACCCCAAGCGATCACCGGCGCCTGGCTCCTGGCTCTGACCGGCGGGCGATTGGGCGATGTCGAGAACCTGAAGTGGTCTGAGGTGGACGAAGCTACCGGATGCTTCCGGCTGAGCGATAGCAAGAGCGGCGCGTCGGTGCGGCCGATCGGCCGGCCAGCCTTCGATGTGCTGCAGGATGCGTTGCGCGCGCCTGGGAACCCCTATGTCCTTCCGGGCTTGAGGAAGTCAGGCCCCTATCGTGGCCTTGCTGGGGCGTGGGTGCGGCTCATGCAGCGCGCCAAGCTGGACGGCGTGACTCCGCACACGATGCGCCACTCCTTCGCGTCAGTGGCCGGCGACCTCGGCTTTGCTGACAGCACCATTGCAGCGATGATCGGGCACGTCGGGGGCAGCGTCACCAGCCAGTATGTCCACCGGCTCGACGCCGTGCTTGTCGCCGCCGCGGACAAGGTGGCTGGGGAGGTCTATCGGCAAATGACGGGTTAGAGGGGCTCTCCGAACGGCTCGTCGTTGTCCGTGCTGCGCCTATCCTGAGCGGCACCCGCATCATCCAGCCCCTCGAAAGGGCTCAACGCGTCATACTGCGCGGCCTCTGCCATCTCGTCTTGCCACCGCTCCAACTGGTCCTTCACCCGCTGCTTGAAATCGACTGGCGCCGGCAGTTTGCCTTTCGCAATCTCATCAACAGTCTCGTGCAATTGACCGATTAGCCGATCAACGCTCGCCTCCGGGTCGCCGCCCTTTTTGAGGATTGCGGCCATCGTCGCCAGTTGGTCGAGCTTCTCGTCGAGCGTCTGAGGGGCGGGGAAATGATGCTCAAGCACCCACACGACGGCTTCGTTCATCGACATACCTGCCCTGTCGGCTCCGGTCTTGATTCTCTCCCGGAGGCCGTCAGGGAGACGAACAAGGAACTTGTCCTGGTCTCGCGCTGGCGTCTTCATGGCCATGTCTTCCCCTAAAAACGCAAGCCTTTGCGCGTGATATCACACGTGCCTCAGAATTGCCTTGACTAGCCTGCGGTGTACTTCATAATTCCACCGATAGCACAAACGCTATCACGTGTGTGGAGAACATCGAATGATGGTTAACGAAACCCGACCGCGCCTTCGCCGCGCCGAAGTCCCGGCCTACCTCCTGCAGAAGTTCGGCATCCCCGTCGCACTGAAGACGCTCAACAAGATGGCGTCGGTCGGCGGCGGACCGCTCATGACCTATGCTGGACGCATCCCGCTCTATCACGTCGACGATCTGGACGCCTGGGCAGCGCAGCGGCTTTCGAAGCCGGTGGCCTCCACGGCTGAAAGGACGGCGGCATGAGCATCGACCCCGTCAGCGTCGACTGGAACGGCTGCGACAGCAACGGCGACGACTACACCACCCTCGCGACGCCGGAAGCCGTGCGCGCGGGCATGATGATCAACGTCCCGACCATGATCCGCTACCCGGACGGCAAGATCGCTTCCGGCAACCTCGCGAAAATCACGGCCGCCGGAATGGCCGTCCTGAAGCGTGAAATGTTGGCCGATCGCAAGCCGCAGGGGGCGGCATGAGCAACGTCGACATCCCCCAGCTTCAGCTGAAGCGGGCCGCCCAGAAATCAAAAGGCCCGGCCGAGGTTGCACCCTCGCCGAGCCATGGTCCCAGCCCCTCGGAAAAGAGCGCTATGAACGAGCGAGACGCTAGCACGGCCGCGCCGGAATTGGCAAACCGCGCGCCGATCTTCGCGCTCGAGAACCCGGCGATCGAAATTGCACGCTTCGCCTCCATCCTTTCCAATCTGGTCGAAGGGCTGTTCGACCGGGATCGGCGGGAGGGTGGCCGGCTCGATGGAGATGTCACGCTCCACACTCGCCACAACGAGCTCGACGATATCGAGTTCGTCGTCGGAAATATCTACACGCTGGCCAGACAGATCGATCGCTCGACGACCATAGCGATCAACGACCACATTAAGCGGGAGGGCACCGGCGCCGTCGCGGGCGGCAGGGCGATCAATGATCTCGTTGCCCGGCTCAAGGGCGGCGAAACGCCCATGCAGATCGTCCAGGTAGCAGTCGAACTTGCTCGCGAGGTCGCAGCATGACCGAGCGTCTCAGCGATAACCAGCTCGTCGACGTCTTGGCACTGGCCGGCGACTATCTCCAATGCGGCTACATGGCGGTGCAGGTCTTGGACAGTTCTGTCACCGGCCCTCTGCTCCTGGTCTTGGGAGACGCGGGCAATGCGCTCGACAAGGCCAAGGCCGAAATGGATGCCCGCCACGACGAGCGTCATGGGAGGGCGGCAACATGAGCGCGCTGAAAACGGTGCTCTGGCAGCAGGACCATACGGAGATCGAGCCAGGCCCGGACGGCGGCGTGAACATAATCCAACGGTCATCGTCTGATGGTGATGACCACATAATCGGCATCGTTGGCCGGGCCAATCTCCTCGCCCTCATCGCGGCGCTCGAAGAGCTTGCGGGGGCGCAGCATGGCTAATCGGCACAAGCGCAAGGGCAAGATCAAATTCATCATGATCGACCGCTACGTGAAGCAGAGCGCCGCGTGGAAGGCACTCACGCCCGTAGAACGGAACGCCTACATCGAGCTCAAATGGCGGTACGACGGCTTTAACAACGGGCGCATCGGGCTCGGTAGCCGCGAGCTTGCCGACGAGATCGGGATGGGTCGCGACACTGCCGCTCGCGCACTTAATCGCTTGATCGAGGTCGGCCTGTCTTCCAAGCAGACACCCAGCGCCTTCAACGTGAAAAACCGCGCCGTGACGGAGTGGCGCCTGACTGAATACAAGTGCGACGTGACCGGTGAACCGCCTTCGAAAGACTTCATGCGATGGGTCCCGAAAAACAAAACACAGTCGCACCCATCGGACACACAGTCGCATGCATCGGACTGTGACCCTAAAAACCAGGTTGAGAATATCCCTCACAGTCGCACCCATCGGACTGTGAAGGGCGTTTCTGCCGTTTCACAGTCGCACCCATCGGACACATATAGATCTACCATAGGGGGTAACGTCGATGCAGCGTGACGACCTTCCCCTGTTTGCCTGGACACCTCCTGTCCGGATGATCCCGTTCCCGGCGAACGCTCGAACCGGCCACGCCCTCAGGATTGCCCGTCAGATCGCCAAAGGCCGGACGGACAACGAAGCGAGCTGGGCTCTTGAGCGAGCGTGCGACAGCTTTGTCAACCAAATGGCAAAGGCCGGGTTCTCCGAGATCGAGACGCAGCGTCAGCTCGGTGATTTTCGGCGAGCGATCCATGATCAATGCCGCGCCATTCGGTCGCCATGGGTCCCAGTGATCGAAGACAATTCTCCCCACCATAGGACGCCCGGAGGCGCAGCATGAAACTGCCCAGCGACAAAATCTGGCAGGGCAAGACCTATGCCGAGCGGAAACGGATGGACAAGTTTGAGCAGATCTGGCCGCGCGATAACTGGCAAGGCTGGAATGGCGGCGAATGCCCGGCCCGCTGCGATCGACAAGTGGAGGTCAGATTCCGCGATGGCAGTACGACCGAGGGACCGGCGGACTGTCTCTGGTGGAGGGCAGATCGAGACAAGCCGCAGTCCAACGACATTGTAGCCTATCGGGTCCTGCCCGATTGCAACCCGCAAGGTGCAGCATGACCAACGTCATTCAACTGCGGCCGCAGGCCATACGTGGCCGTGCGGAGGCGACTACGCTCGTCGATGCCCTCGGCCTCGCCATTGTCGCCATCTCGAGCCGGACCCGCCTCATCGCCCACATAGCGATGAAGAACTTCGGCTACGTCGGTCATCCTATGCCGCTCGACGAGCCGAAGATCCGGTACCTCGGCGCCGATCGCCCGGTGTCTGAAATCCTCGATCAGTGCAAGGTCATCAGCGGCCCCCTGCCGCCGATCCTACGGGCGATGATGATCGATCTCGAGGCGGATATCGACGAGGAACCTGAATTGACCGCGCGGACGTTCCCTCAAGCGATCGAGACGCTGGAATCCCTCCTGGAGGTCGACAGGGACCAGATCCTGCGTCACGTCGACGAAGGAGGGGCCGTCGCATGACTAAGCTAAACTGGAAGAAGGCCAAGGTTCTGACCCGGACCCTGTCGCTGGATGACGAGAAGGAGCGCCGCGGCCAGGACCGAGCGGCGAAGTGGCTGCAGACCGTCGAGGCCAACCGAGCCCAAAAGGGTAGCCGATCAGAAACGGCCTACTGGCGCGGCAAGGGCAAGCCGACGAGCGAACCCCCGTTCTGATCGCCTGAAATCGTCAGATCCGGGCCGCCCTGTGAGAAATCGCAGCCGGATCTACATCCTCCTCGTCATGTCTCTCCGACACGCCCTGACCCCAGAACAACAAGGGAACCCGCTATGAGCTGGACCGCATTGCTCGTCCGTGAACGCTTGGTCGAGGCGGCCGACACGCAGGCTCACATCCTCACCGAGCGTGTCGGGCCCGGCCGGATCAAGAGCCTCTGGCCCGTCTTCGCCCACGATCGGAATGACGCCTATGGCTATGGCCAGGTGCAGGTGCGCTACATCCCGAACGCCGCCGCCATCTCCCGGGCTGAGGAAGCCCAGGCTTGGCTCTCCGCCCTCGTCGACGATGACAAGGGGCGCCAGATCGTCTGGGCCCGGGCATCCTGCGAGGCGGGAAAGCGCTCATTCGCCGGCTGGTGTCGAAAAAACCGCATCCCCCGTCGGTCTGCCTATCGCCTGACTGACCTTATCCATCAACGGGTTGCGCTAAGTCTCTGCAAGGCCGAGATAACATTGCGATATCCCGACTATGGACGTGTGGCACAACATGAGGGCATAGAGGGGGGGCAAATCGATAGCCTGTCGATTTCTGCGTCGCCACGATCCTTCATGAGAGACGACGCTAGGCCAGCAGACAATCCCGATAGCCGCGACCTTAGTTGGTCGGAGATGCGGAATGAGCGCCGGCGAAAGCAGTTGGCGAAGTTCGATCGGGAAATGGCCTAAGGCTGAGCAGGACTAAGGCAATCGCTGCATAGCCCCGTGTCCTTGTGCCCCTGTCGGTTCATCCAATCGATCGCGGCCGACAGGCTGTCGAAGGGAGTCCACTTGGTGGCGGAGCTTCTGCCGCCGTCCTTCTTGAGTTGATTAGGTTGTCCTGTGCCGTTATTGCAGTGGCGGCAATCACGGCGGTGAATGCGCGCTCGGTTCATGGGCTTGGCTTCGAACACCCAGAACGGGCGATCGGCCGCAGGTGGCTGGTCGGCCGGCGCCCTGTAGTCCCCGCCAATCCACTGTCGCAGCGAGCGGACGTGTTCATCATTCAAAGCCAGAAGCCCGGCCGTGATGTCGTGCCACTGGCCATCACGCATTTCGCGATACTGGGCTTGTCCGGTTCGCATCAGGGTTGAACTTGCTTCGAGATGTCCGATGAGCGCCTCGCACTGAGAGGCGAAGGCGTCGCGTGCATTCTTTCCCATCAACGTCTCTCCAAAGAGGCTTCCAATGTTCCGTCGCTCGTTCATGAGCCTCGGCATGGCCGGGCTCGCTATGGCGTTTGCAGGCGGTGCTGCTGCATTAGTTGTCACGCCGCCGCAAGTGGTTCGCGGACTGCCGTCGGTCGCCCAGGTCACGCCGAACCGCCGCCGCCGGCTGCCCAAGTCCGGCACTCGGTATGCGGCGAACGGCAAGCGAGAATGTGTTCGCCGCCGCGCGCAGATGGCGGCCGGTCGGCTCACTGTTGCAAACGGACTGGCGGCATGACGGCCCTCGGCGCCGATATCCCGAAGCTGGTCGTCTGCCAAGCGTGCAACGGCACAGGGCAGAAGGACAAGGCCAACCGGGGCGTGTTCGCCCCCGGGGATTGCGAGCCGTGCCGCAGCTCTGGGTGGGTTGATCTGAAGACCGGCAAGCGCTGATCAATGCCTGTGCTCCCCAATCCCCGTCATAAGAGCTTCGCCCCGACTCTGGCCAAGGGTCAAGATGGCCTACGAGGCCTATTCCCCAACCGGCCGTAGCCCGGCGCTAACAGCGGCACAGGCCAAAGCCACGGTCTTTGGGATCACGACGGCGCGGCCATCCTCGCGCCTCGCGCCGATCTCGTAGTTCCTGACGGTCCCCTTCGATACGCCCAGCGCCTCGGCCGCTTCGGCCTGTGTGAACCCCATCTCATCGCGCCAGGATTTGAACTGTTCGGGCGTCATGCTACATTCCTCCTCGCGAGGGGGTGAGACGATCTACTTCCTCCGGTGGAGGCCGGGCTTTCGCCCGACCCCCGTTGTCCTAGAACTTGATCCTCAGATGCAGGTGCCAACCGCAGAACCTGATGATCAGCCTAAGCCGGATTTTCAATCGTCTCACCCCCTTTCGGTTTGCCGGACCCCGTTGGGCCGGTGATCAATGTGTACCAAGTACCACTCGCCATTGCAAGCGAAATTGGTACTGAGTATCACTTTTTTCCTGATATCATCTATCCGCCCGGTCTCATCGCGCATGCATGTGCGCGGCGCGCGTGAGGCTGCGCCATCCCCCCGAAGGAATGCTGATGTTGAAACCCGTCGTTCTGGCGATGACTGCTGCTGTCGCCTTGGCCGGATGCACGGATGCCGACGTGGCGTCCAGCAACCTGTCGAGGGCTGCGGACATGTTCGAGATCAATCGCCGGGTCGTCTTCTATAACGGCATCACCGGCGACTATATGCTGAGCATCGAGGGCCTTTGCTCGCTCGGCAATGCCGACAAGAACCGTGAGGTGTCGATCACCTGCAAGACGGGACCGGGCGCTTACAAGAAGCATTTCCTCGGCCTGTCGGACAACGTCACCTACTTCGTCGAGCAGCTGGAAGCCCAGCCGGTCAGCACCTATCGCTACCGTGTCATCTTCAAGCCGGCGACCATCATTCCAGACATCGACTTCCGCCCCTGATGACCAGCCACCGCGACGAGCCATGGCGCGCCTGGTACGGCCTATCCCGATGGAAGAAGGCGAGGGCCACGCACCTGAAGGCGCATCCGCTCTGCGTGAAGTGCGACGAGCAAGGGCGCACCGAGATAGCCAAGGTCGTCGACCACGTCATTCCGCATCGTGGTGATCCATCGTTGTTCTGGGATCCGACGAACTATCAGGGCCTGTGCACCACGCACCACAGCGCGACCAAGCAGAGGGAAGAGGAACGCGGGCAGGTCATCGGAAACGATGCATCCGGTCGACCGCGTGACCCGAACCACCCATGGAACAATCCGCTACGGTAGCGAGTGGCTTAGGTCATTCGGCAGGCTCGCCTTCCTTGCAGGCCAGCAAATCGGACTGTTGCTCTTGTTGCCGGATTGCCTGAATGGCTCGGCAGCGTTCCGCATAGGCCGCGTCGGCTTCGGACTGGAGCTCAGGCAGTCGTGCCTGAAGGAATTCCTTGCGAAGCGTGCGGGTCATCAACTGCATCGAACGTATTTCGCGCAATGAGAAACCTGCCGTCGACCAAGCCACAATTTCGCGGACGCGGTTGCGGTCTGCGGCAGTGTAGAGACGGTCACGGCCGCTTCTCCTAGGGACCAGGATCTCGCGTTCCTCCCAAAACCTCAGTGTCCGTAGTGACAGGCCGAACTCTTCCGCGAGTTCTCCAATATAAAATAACGCCAACCCGCCTCACTGCCCCTCTGTAGTGATCCGTCGCAGGCAAGATTGAAGTTGCCTTTACCGATAGGGTCAACCCGCATCGGATCATCGCCGTCCTCCAAGTTGCTCGCAGTAGGGGGGAGGGTCGAAGTCTGGAAGCCTTGGGGGCCTCCACCGGTCGGGGCCCTCGTTCGCACCGAGATGAAAACCCAGAACAAAAGTTGGAGCCACCCCGAAGGGGTGATGTGCAATGAGCATCGTCGAAATGGCAGGAACCGGGGAAATTGTCCCCGAGCCGGACTGGGAAAGCCTGTTCAGCGACGTGCTCGAAATCGCAGCGGCGCGTGAGCATTGGCGGCGCATCACGACCGAGTTGAAAGATCGGATGTTGATGTCGGCCGGCAACGCGCACGCGCTGCAGCGGCTGGTCGTCGCCTATGTCCTCTATGACCGCTCGCTGCGGGAAGTCGCCGAGCACGGCGCCGTCACCCGGCCGAAGCGCGGCAACCCGAAAGCCATCGCCCGCACCAGCCCGCACTTCGGTGCGATGCGCGAACTGGCCTCTGACGCCGCGGTGCTCGAAGCCGAGTTCGGCCTGTCGCCGCGTCGCCGGTCGGCCGCCACCAAGGCGGAACGGACGAAGAAGGTAGCCAAGGCATCCGATGAGTTCGTCCGGCCAAGGAGCGCATGACCCGACGACCGCCTGGGCGCGGGACGCAGTAGACGGGAAGTTCGTAGTTGGTGAGTTGGTCCGGCATGCTGCCGAGCGGCATCTGCGGGATCTGCGCGACGGGCCAGCCCGAGGGCTATTCTGGGTGCCGGACAAGGCGGCTCACGTCCTCCGCTTCATGCCGGCGGTACTGAGCATCACCGAGGGCGCCATGGTCGGCCGCCCGTTCCACCCGCTGCCTTGGCATGTCTTCGTTGCCGGGTCGCTGTTCGGCTGGCGAATGGCAAGCGGTCGGATGCGGTTTCGTTCCGGCTGGCTGGAGACCGGCAAGGGCCAGGCCAAGAGCCCGCTGATGGCGGCGATCGGTCTCTATATGACCGGCTTCTACGGCATCCCGCGCGCCAAGGCGTTCGCGATCGGGCAGGACAAGAACACGGCCAACGTCCTGTTCAAGGACGCGGTCGCCATGGCGCGCGCCGACATGCCGGATGCTGACGAAGGCGATAGCCTGGTATCGCGCGGCAACGTCGTCATCCGCGGCGAAGGCGACAATGCTTGGAAGCTGGAATTCCCGGAATCGGGCTCGCTGTTTCAGGCACTGGCGAACGGCGAGGCGGTATCAGGGCCGAAGCCGACACTGGTCGCGGCCGACGAGATCCACGAGTTCAAGACCAATACGTCGATCGAGCTCTGGCGCGGCGCTATCGCCAAGATGCCGGGAGACGCGTTGATGCTGCTGGGGACGAACACGCCCGCCTCGACGCAAATCGTAGGTACGGAATACTCGGAGTTCTACCAGAAGGTCGCGAAGGGCGAGGTCGACGACGACGAAGCATTTTCGTTCGTGGCGCGCATCGACAAGGCCGACCGTGAAAACGTCTTCGACAACGAGGCGTGCTGGGCGAAGGCGCTGCCGGCGCTCGGCATCACCTTCCCGATCGAGAACATTCGCGGCCAGGTGAACACGGCGAAGCAGCTGCTCTCGACCGCGATGTCGGTCAAGCGGCTCTATTTCGGGGTGCCGACCGGCTCGATCGACTTCTGGATCGCCGAGGAAGCTTGGGAAGCCGTCCAGAGTGCAGGCCCGTTCGACCTCGCCGAACTGAAGGGCAGACCATGCTGGCTATCGCTGGATCTGTCCGACAAGAACGACCTGACGGCCCTGACGGCGGTCTGGATCGATGCCGCCGGCCATCTCTGGGCGAAGACCTGGTACTGGACGACGCGCGACGGGCTTGCTGACCGAGCTCGAGCCGACCAGGCGCCCTATGACCGGTGGGAAGCCGACCGCTATCTGACCGCCGTGCCGGGCGCCACCATCGACAAGACGTTCGTCGCCGCTCAGGTCAAGAAGATCGTCGCCGAGCACAACGTCCAGTTTCTGGCCTTCGACCCGGCCGGTATCGCCGACTTCATTGCCTCCTGCGAAGAGATAGGCTTTCCGGTTTGGCGTTGGCTCGGGCCGGACAAGCCACGCGGAAAAGGCCTCAAGCTCGTCAGCCATGCCCAAGGCACGAGGGTGATGTTCGAGGATCGGCAACTATGCATGCCCAGATCGATCGAACGACTCGAGGACCGGATTCTGCAGTCGACCATCACGATTGAGCAGTCGCCGGTGACTTATTCCTGCGCCGCGAATGCCGCCCTGATCTTCGATGGCCAGAACAACCGGGCCTTCGACAAGAAGCGCTCGCGCGGTCGTATCGACGGGTTGGTGACGCTGGCCATGGCTACCGGTGCGGCGACCGTCGACATCGTACCGCTTCCCAAGAAATCGTTCTGGGAAACCTCAGTTCCTGCACGGTGAACACATGCTGCAATCAATCCGCCGTGCCCTGCCGGTTGTCGTTCGGGATGTTGTCGGCGTCGGTGGTGCCATTGGCATCGTCTACGGCAGCTGGCTCCTCTTCGCACCGCTCGGCTTCATCGTCGGCGGGGGCTTCGCCCTTCTGGCTGCGGTCCTGCTCGACGTGAGAAACCAGGAATGAGGGGGCTAATCGGCAATCTGACGCGAGGGCTTCAGACGAAGTCGTCGGTCCTCACCGAACTACCGGGCCTGCGACGGCTGATCGGCTACCCCGAATCCAAGTCCGGCGTGGCGGTCACGGTAGATCGGGCCCTGCAGGTGTCGGTAGTTTTCGCCTGCCTGCGCGTGATCGCGAACGGCGTCGCGCAAGTACCCCTGAAGGTGTTCAGGGAGTCCGAAGGCGGGAGCAAGCCAGCGAAGGATCACCCGCTGTACGAGGTGTTGTATCGGCGGCCTAACCCCTGGCAGTCGAGCTTTCAGTTTCGCACGACACTCGTCTTTCACCGCGGCCTGGCCGGCAACTTCTACGCGTTCAAGAACGTCGTCGGCGGCGACATCAAGGAGCTGATCCCGATCGAGCCAGACCGCGTATCGGTCAAGCAGAACCGCGATTTCTCATTGACCTATCTCGTGGCGGGCATCGACGGAACGCAGCGAGAGTTTCCCGCCTCTGCAATTTGGCATGTGCGGGGCCCATCGTGGAATTCGTGGCTGGGCCTGGATGCCGTGAAATATGCGCGCGAGGCCATCGGCCTCTCGATCGCTGCGGAGGCGAGCCAAGCCTCGATGCACAAGAACGGGCTCCAGACGTCGGGGCTGTTCTCTGTCGACGAAACGCTCGACGAAGACCAGTACCAGCAGCTGCGGACGTGGATCGACCAGAACCTTGCGGCTCAGGTCGGCAGTGACAGCCGGTATGGCACCCTTCTGCTCGACCGGAAGGCCAGCTTTACAAAGATGGCGATGAGTGGCGTCGATGCTCAGCATCTGGAGACGCGCCGCATGCAGATCGAGGAGATCTGCCGGGGCTTTGGTGTGTTCCCGCAGATGATCGGACATGCCGGAGATCAGGCGCCAACTTTTGCGAGCGCCGAGCAGTTTTTCAATGCCCATGCGGTCCACACCTTGGCGCCTTGGTACGAGGATCTGCAGCAGTCCATCGACGTTGACCTGATCGACCCAGATGACGACGTGTTCGCAAAGTTCGTTCCGAACGGTCTGATGATGGCCTCTGCCAAGGACCAGTCGGAATATTTCGCCAAGGCGCTCGGCAGCGGTGGCGTAATGGGGTGGATGACCCAGAACGAGGTCCGATCGAAGCTGGACCTGAACCCGTTGGACGGCGGCGACAAGCTGCCGGAACAGACCAATCTCAAACTGCCAACTACGCCGCCCGCCGAGGACCCCGCCAATGGATAGACTGGAAGTGAAATTCGCGGCCGATCAGATCGACGTGAAGACCGGTGAGTTCGCAGGCTATGGCGCGGTGTTCGGCAACATCGACAGCCACGGTGATGTCATCGTCCCCGGCGCGTTCGGCGAGAACCTGGGCGAGTGGTCTGCTCGCGGCAGGCTGCCGTCGATGAAGCTGATGCACGGCACCACCATGAACCCGTTCTCGGGCGATGACCTGCCGATCGGAAAGTGGTCTGTGATGCGGGAAGACGCGCGTGGCCTCTACGTTGAGGGCAAGCTCTCTGGGCTGGATACCGACCATGGCCGGCGGATCTATGGGCTCATGAAGGACGGCGTCCTGGATGGCCTTTCCATCGGCTACCGCGTCAAGAAGTTCACGCGCGGTGCCGGCGCGAACCAGCCCAAGCGTCAGTTGGAAGGCGTAGCCCTGCTTGAGGTATCGCTTGTCGACGATCCTTCCAACGATCGTGCGCGAGTGTCAGCGATCAAGTCCGCCAGCGAGATCAAGACAATTCGAGAATTCGAGGACTTCCTACGGGATGTGGGCAAGTTCTCGAACGCCGCCGCCAAGGCCATTGCGGCCGGCGGTTTCAAGGCTGCGGAACCTCGGGATGAGGACGACGCCGATGCCATCGCGGCCCTTCTGCGCCGCAACATCGCAATCCTCAAATAGGAGGTCCGCATGGACCCGGAAATCAAGTCCCTGCTGGATAAGCAGGGCGAGACGTTTGCTGCCTTCAAGGCCGCCAACGACGAAATGCAGGCCGAGATCAAGAAGCTCGGCACGGCCGATACGGCAACTGCCGAGAAGGTCGACCGCATCAACACCGAACTCGACCGCCTGGTCGATGAAGGCAAGAAGCGCGCTGACGATCTCGAAGCCAAGGTCAACCGCCTTGCCCTCTCGGGTGGCGGTGGCAATGACGACGCCGAGGTTAAGGCGGCGGCGCAGTTCGCAGCCGAGCGTGGCGAGGCCATCGATGTCGAGGGCCTGCGCGCCTATAAGTCGGGCCTGAACGCCTATATGCGGAAGGGCGAACGCCTGTCCGCTGAAGAGCGAAAGGCCATGTCGGTCGGCTCGGACCCGGACGGCGGCTATTCCGTCACCCCGGATACGTCGGGCCGCATCGTTAAGAAGATCTTCGAGACCTCGCCGATGCGCCAGGTGGCGTCTGTTGTAACCATCGGCACGGATCGCCTGGAAGGCTTCAACGACCTGGGCGAAGGCACCGCCGGCTGGGTTGGTGAAACAGCTCCGCGCCCCGCTACTGACACGGCGAAGCTCGGCAAGTGGGAGATCCCGGTTCACGAGATCTACGCTTTTCCGCAGGTCACGCAGAAGCTGCTCGATGACTCGATGTTCAACATCGAAAGCTGGCTGGCCGACAAGACCTCGGACAAGTTCACGCGTACCGAGAACACCGCGTTCATCAACGGCGACGGCGTCCTGAAGCCGCGCGGCCTGCTGGACTATCCGACTGCGGCGGCTGCCGACGCAGCCCGTCCTTGGGGCACCTTCCAGCACGTCCTGACCGGCACCGATGGTACGTTCGGCACGAGCACCAACGGTACCGACAAGCTGATCGACCTGGTCTACTCGGTGAAGGCCGGTTACCGCAGCAACGCCAACTTCATGATGGCGCGCTCGACAGTCGCGGCTGTCCGCAAACTCAAGGACGGCCAGGGCAACTACGCCTGGCAGCCTTCGCTTTCGGCTCTGTCCGGTGGCACCGTGCTCGGCTTCAACGTCGTTGAAGGCGAAGACATGCCGGTGATGGCGGCTGACTCGCTGTCGATCGCCTTCGGTGACTTCCGCGAGGCCTATCAGATCGTTGATCGCATCGGCATCCGCGTGCTGCGCGATGCACTGACCAACAAGCCTTATGTCGGCTTCTATACGACCAAGCGGGTTGGTGGCGCTGCCATCTCCTTCGAAGCCGTCAAGTTCCTGAAGTTCGGCGACTAAGCGCTGGGGCGGGCGATCCAAGCCCGCCCTCTCACCCCATTTTGAAAGGACACGCCAATGCGTGATCTGGCTTCGAATATTGGCGTGGCGCTTGCGCTATCGCCGGACGTCCAGGCGGCAACCATCAAGGGAACCGCCGTCGATCTCAAGGGCTTCAACTCTGCGGCCCTCGTGGTCAACACCGGCGCTATCGCCGGTGCCGGCAACTACACCGCAAAGCTCCAGGAATCGGATACGACCACGGACGGCGATTTCAGCGACGTGGCAGCCCCCGGCCTCATTGGAGCGCTGCCTGCCGTCCTCACGGCCGATGGCAGCTTCAAGCAGGGCTACGTCGGCACCAAGCGCTACATCCGCGTGGTCGTGACGAAAAATTCCGGCACGTCCATCGCTGCCGGCGCCGTCGTCGTGCGTGGCGGCGCCGCCCTCAAGCCCGTCGCCTGAGCGAGGCGCCAATGTCCCTTATTTTCGTCGACGGCGACCACGATCTGCAGAGCATCTTCTTTCAGACCATCAAGGATCGTCTCGGTGTCGGCGAGGCAGGGGATGAAGCCCTTAAGGGTGCAATTGCAGCCGCCTATGCACTCATCAATGGCCCGGCCGGGTTGGGCCGGGCCATCTTGACCGAGACATGGGACTATTCGATCGAAGGCTTTCCGGTTCAGCCCATCCGGGTGCCACTGCCCCCGCTAAACGAGGTCGTGGCCGTTCGCTACATTGACCCGACCGGCGAAGCGCAAACCGTTCCGACCGATGGCTACCGGGTGATGGCGGGAGCCCCGGCCCGCATTGTCGTCGCCCCTGGATCGTGCTGGCCTAAAGTTCAGGCCGGCATCGGCTCGGTCACCGTTCGCTTCACGGCAGGCTATGGCGATGTGCTGGAGGATGTTCCGGCGCCAATCGTCACTGCGATCACCTTGCAGGTCCGCCATATGCTTTCGCTCGGCGAGCAGAGCCTATTTCTGCGGAGCGAGAAGGTCGAGGGTGTCGGCGAACAACAGTTCACCGTTTCCGATGCGGCCGGCAAGGCCATCGGCCAGGCGGTGAAGGATCTGCTTCAGCCTTATCGGGTGTACGGATGACGCCAGCCGCCGCCATTTCGATGCTCGACCGCGATGTCACGAAGCACGGCCAGACGGTGATCCTTCGCCGCGGCGCCACAGACCTTTCGATCCTGGCTTTCGTGCGTGACTTCCGGCCCGACGAGATTGTCGGCGGCATCGCGCAGGGTGACAGCAACGTGGTCGTCTCGCCGACCCAGATCACCGGCTCGCCTTTCGCGGAATCGATCCTGCGCAACGACAAGGTGGTGATCCGAGGTCGCGTTCGGAACGTCCAGTCGGCCGATCCCATCCTGATCGCGGACCAGCTGGTGCGGATCAATCTGCAGGTGCGCGGCTGATGGGCGTCTCAACGCGCATCGACTCGATCGAGCGCGACATCGCCTTGATGCTGGACGAGACGGTATCGCCCGAGGCACGCAGCTTGCACCTGGCACAGTTTGCCCGCGAGCAGTTGGCGCAGGCGCAGCAGGTGAACCAGCAGGCGCTCGGCGTGGTGCCGCCGCACGAGACCTTCGTCGACGGCAAGTCCGGTGCCGCGATCGAAACGGTTCGGCCGGACGGCGTGATCATCTTCGAATTTGAGATGCTGCGCGATATCTTCGCCGCGATCGGCGAGATGCTGGTGCGCGCCTCCCCAGTTCGTTCCGGCCGCTACTCGCGGTCGTTCCTGTTCCTGGCGGATGACGTTGTCGTCGAGCCCGGTGCGCTGGTGCCGGAAGCCTCCGAATACGTCTTCGTCAACACCATGCCGTACTCGCGCAAGATCGAGCGCGGCCTGTCCTCGCAAGCGCCCGACGGCGTGTTTCAGTCGGTCGCCGCCATCGCTTCACGTCGCTATTCGAACCTCGCCTCGATCACCTACGGCTTCGTCGTCCTGCAGGCCGGGATGATCGACGACTGGGCGCGCACCGGCAACGCCCGCCGCCTCGCCGGACGGCGCAAGCGGAAGGCCGCCGACGAATGGCTGCGCCGCCAGCCGGCCATCAAGATCAGGACGCACTGACATGCCGATGCAACAGGTGGTCGCCGCGGTCGAGGCCCGGCTCGCTTCCGGCTGGGCGCGTTGCCCGGTGCGCGGCTTCACCGACGACAATGGCGACACGCCCGACGACGCCTCGGCGTTTCTCGTCGTGCAATACCCGGTCGCGATGTCGGACCAGATCACGGTCGGCGCGCCCGGCAACAACGTCTTCCGCGAGGAGGGTGCCTTCCGCCTGGTGCTGGCGATGCCGCGCACGGTCGAAGGCCGGATGCAGGCGCTGGTCTGGACCGAGGAACTGTCGGCGCTGTTCCGAGGCAAGCAGTTTGGCGCCAGCGCCGGGTTCATGGGCGTGACGACCTATGCCCCGACGTCCCCGTCGATCGAGGACGACACCGACAACGGCAACTATCTCCTGCTTTCGATCGCCGTTCCCTATCAAGCCGATCTGCTCGGCTAACCCCTTTCCCTGACGGAGACGTTTCATGGCCGACCTTCAGTCGACGAACCGTGTTGCTCTCGCCAAAGTCCGTGAAGCGGTCTTCGGCGTTACCCCTGCCAATCCCGCTTTCAAGAGCATCCGCCAGACCTCTTCCGGTCTCGCGGCCAGCCCGCAGACGGAAGTCTCCGCCGAGATCCGGCCCGACCGGCAGGTGACCGACCTGATCCTGGTCGGCATGCAGGCCGGCGGCGATATCGGCGGCGAGCTTTCGTTCCGCTCGGTCGACGACGACTTCGAGGAAGCGCTGCAGGGCACCTGGTCGAGCAAACCGGCGATTGAGGTCGTAACACTCGACACCGAGATCTCCGACGTGGCCGCGACGACACTGACGGTGGCGGCCGGGCTCGGCACGCCGTTCAAGGCCAATCACCTGGTGCTTTTGACCGGCCTGCCGACGGCGGCCAACAATAAGCTGGCGAAAGTCGTCTCTGCGACCGGCACCAGCATCGTATTCCCGGCCGCGACCTTCGCGGTCGAGGCAGCACCCATTCCGGTCGGGGCGGCAGCCCGCGTTGTCGGCTTTGCCGGCGCCTCGGCCGACATCGCGGCGGTCACCTCCGGCGGCAACGCCCTGACCTCGACGGCTCTCGACTTCACTACGCTCGGCCTGCATGTCGGCGAGTGGATCCTGATCGGCGGCACGGCCGCCAACAGCTTCTTCGCCACGGCGGCAACCAACGGCTGGGCGCGCATCGCGGCGATCAGCGCCAATCGCCTGGCGCTCGACAACACGCCGGCCGGCTTCGTCGCCGATACCGGCGCCGGCAAGATGATCGAGATCTATACCGGCGACTTCCTCGTCAACGGCTCTACCACGCGATCGAACACGATCGAGCGGCAATATCTCAATCACGCGCCGGTGACGTTCGAATATCTGCGCGGCCAGATGCTCGACCGCCTGTCGGTCAACGCGCCTGCGCAGAAAATCGCCACCTATTCGAAGACCTATGTCGGCTCGGACGCGGCGGTCCAATCGGCTCGGATCGCCGGCACCACGGACGTCCCGGCGCCGACCTACCCGGTGCTCAACACCTCGTCGAATGTCGGCCGGATCGGCTTCGGCGGTTCGTCGCTGCTCGGCCCGAACTTCGTCATGTCGGCGCAGTTCGAGATCAACAACAATCTGCGACGTCAGAACGCCGTCGGTTCGATCGGCGCGGTCGGGATCGGAGATGGTGAATTCTCGGTGACGGGCACGCTCGAGACCTATTTCGGCGACGCCACGGTCTACCAGAAGGTCATCAACAACACGCTGACCTCGTTCGACATGCGGCTCGGTCGCGCCGACGGCAACAAAGAAGCACTGCTGTTCGACTTCCCGTCGATCAAGCTTTCCGGCGGTTCCCCGGGCGTCTCCGGCAAGAACGCCGACGTGATGCTGTCGGCCGGCTTCACCGCGATCATGGATGCCGTCAAGGGCTACACCATGAGCGTCGGCCGCTTCTGGTTCCTGCCGTGATCTATCGAGACGCGAGTGCGGTCTTGCTCGGAGGTATGGCGAATAGGCCGTCTTTGACAAGCAGCACATTGGCTGCCGCGACCACGACCGGGTCTGATCGCTGACCGGCGACCGTCATGTCGAGCAATTGGAACCCGTCATCGGGCTTCTCGCCAGCATCGTCCAATTTGACCTGCCCGAAATTGCAGGTCGCGGTGTCTCGGATCAACGCGCCGAAGCCGTTTTGTGAATCGAATACGAGGGAGACGGACCTCCCATAGATCGAAGCATCTGACCGGACATAGGTGGCGGGCGCACGCAACTGCCTCTTGACCGAAATTTCGCAGGCCCGAATCGCCGGGTCGGTGAGCCAACTGTCGATGAAGTCGCACCCCGTCAGCAGTGGCGCTGACACCAGCAATAGCCAAGCTTTTTTCATCTCTCCCCCCTCTCTAGAGACGCGGTTGTGCCATGAAACTATCCAACCTCAAAATCGACTCGTCGAAGCTCGAACAGGGCGACTGGATCGGCGACATCCCCGGCCTCGGCGACATCCGTTTGCGGGTGCGTGGCCTCGGCAATGACGACTACCGACGGCGCCAGTCCGAGCTCTCGGCCGCTCTGCCGCGCCACATGCGCAAGGAGCCGGCAGAGCAGGACAAGGTCATGAACACCCTGATCGTCGAGACGCTGCTCGAGGGCTGGGAGAACGTCGAAGACGACACCGGCGCCCCGCTGCCGTTCACCCGCGAGAATGTGCTTGAGATCCTGGCTGACCCCGACATGCGCGCGTTCAGTGACGGCGTGGTCTGGGCTGCGGGCATCGTTTCCGAGCGTCGCAAGGCGGATCTGGATGACGACGTGGGAAAGTCCAAGCGGCCCTGAACTGGCATCTCCAGTACGGGGCGCATGCCGAGAAGATTGCCGCGGCCGCGCGCGACAGCGGCGTTGCCATGGCCGATCTGCCGTTCCTGGCGAACCGGGAAGATCCCGATGAGGCGCTCCATTTCGTATGGGACGCCTTCTGGAATCTGACCACGGACCGGCAGGTCGGCTTCGCCACCGGCCCCATCCCATGGACGGCGATCGATCGATACGCCGACCGCCACCAGTTGCACGCCGTCGACAGCTTCGAGCGCTTCCACGCCCTGATCCGGGCGATGGATAGCACCTACCTCGAACATCGCGAGCGAGAGCTCGAGAACGCTCGGAAAGAGAAGCCCCCCCATGGCCACTCTTGAAACCATCCGCCGGCTTTCGGTGCGCGGAAGCTCGGAAGGCCTCGACAAGGTCGCGGCCGACCTGCGTGCGGTGGATGCCGCGCAGAAGCAGGTCGCCGCGTCCGCCGCTCCGCTCGCAACCGTGACCGACACCGTGGCCAAGCGGGTGACGTCGTCGGCCGGCGCCTACGATCGCCTACGCCAGTCCATCGACCTCGACTATCGCGCCCAGGTCCAGATCGAAAAAGGCCAGCGCGCCATCAATGCGGCGCTGGAGCAGGGCGTGATCGATGCGCAGGGCGCTGCCCAGGCGATCGACATGCTGACGGCGCGGTATGCTCGCCTTCATGGCTCTATGAGTGCTTCGGTGGCGCCCGGTCAGTTGATCGGCGCGCAGACGTCGGGTGCATCCGCTGCGCAGAGCGCTTCCGTGTTCGAGGAAGCCGCGCGCGCTGAGCAGCTGATGGCGAAAGAGGCATCGCAGCTTCGTGCCCAGATCAATCCGCTCGGCGCTGCGCTGGATCAGCTGAACACCGAACTGGCGCAATACTCTCGGCTGGCCTCGGCGGGCGCCATCTCAGCCTCGGAGCTTGCCCAAGCCCAGACAATGGCGCGCGGTCGTTACGACGACACCGTCAATTCGCTGACGAGGATGTCGGCAAACAGCAAGCTGGCGACGCACGAGGTGACTAACCTCACCTATCAGCTGAACGATATCGCAACTGGGCTTGCCACAGGTCAGTCGCCCTTCATGATCATGGCGCAGCAAAGCGGCCAGGTCTCGCAGATCTTCGGCAATCGCGGCCTGAAGGCTGCACTGATGGGGACGTTTGCAGGCATTGCATCGATGGTCACGCCGGTGACGCTGGCCATCGGTGGCCTCGCCGCTGGTGGCTTCGCGGCCAGCCTGATCTTCCGGAAGATGCGCGGTGAATCCGAGACGCTCGAGACGGTTTTGAAGCGTCATCAAGCGGTGATCCAGACGCTCAGGGCAAGCTATGGCGACGCCGCTCCGAAGCTTTCCGAGTTCGCGGCGGAGGGCCGGAACGTTGCTGATACCCTCGCGCGCATTCAACAGGTCGATCTGGAGACCCAGATAAAGAAGGCCTCTGCTGCACTGCAGTATGGCTTCGGCGATTTGGCGCGAGGTGCCAGTGGCGGCGGTTTCGCTCTGGCAGAGCAATTCAAGGCTGTTGAAGCTCCGCTGGATCGCTTTCTAGCCAGTGTTCGATCGGGTGAGGCTGACGTTCGTAAGCTGCGGTCGGAAGTCTCCAATCTCGGCAACATGGATCCGACCAACAAGGCGCTCGGTGAGGCCGTCAAAAGGCTGATGGACGTTACCCAGTCGGCGTCAGATGCGCAGGGGAGGCTGCTTGGCCTAACCGGCGGCTTCGACGCGGCCGGCTCGGCCGCGCGACGCAACCAGGTCAGCCTCGACAACTACGCCGCCGCGTTGAAGACGATCTCGCAGATCGCGCTGCCGCAGCTTTCCGACCTGGAACAGGTCGACAAGGCGCTGGAAACGGCTCTCGGCAGCACAGCCAGCGCGGCCGATCGGGCTGCTGCGATCAGCCTCGCCAATGAGGCACGCCAGCGAATTGCCGACAGCAAGGTGCCGCTGCCGCGCTCGAAGCCGAACTATCTCGGCGCCAACCCGGACGGCAGTTATGGCGCCGCCGCCGGCAAGGTGGCCGAGCGAGAGGCCAACGCATATCGAGACCTGATCAAGAATGCCCGCGACCGCATCGACCAGATGCAGGTCGAGATCGAGACGGTCGGCATGGCGGACGCGGCGGCCGAGAAATACCGGATGCGGCAGGAACTGCTGGCCAGCGCCACTGACAAGGGCCGGAAGGTCTCCGAGCCGATGCGCAAGGAGATCGAGAAGATCGCCGACGAATATGCGCAACTGGCCGAGCAGGTGGCAAAGGCGCGCCTGCAGCAGGATCTGCTGTTTGATCGGCGCCAGCTTGGCCGCTCGGCGATCGACCAGACCGTCGCGGCCACGTTGCGCGGCGCCGGCCTGCCGGAAGATCTCCACTCGACCGAAGCCCAGATGATCCGGCTGAACGAACAGTTGGCGATCGGCAAGGATATGTCGATGGATTTCGCCTCGAGCTTCATCTCGGGTCTGCGCGAGGGGCAGTCGATCCTGGAGTCGCTCGGCAATGCCCTCAACCGACTGGCCGATAAGCTGATCGAGATGGCGACCGATCAGATGATCAGCGGCCTGTTCGGGCAGCTGTCCGGCGTGCTCGGCGGCGGCGGTGGCATCATGCAGGTCGGCGGCACCGGCGGCCTTTTCGCCAACGGCGCAGCGTTCTCCGGCGGCAATGTCGTTCCCTTTGCCAAGGGCGGCGTGGTCAATGGCCCGACGACCTTCCCGATGTCGGGCGGACGCACCGGCCTGATGGGCGAAGAGGACACCGAGGCGGTTGTACCGTTGCGGCGAACGTCGAACGGTCGCCTGGGCATCGAAGCCGTCGGCGGCGGAAGCGGCGGCGGCACCGTCATCCATTTCGCGCCGTCCACCGTCATCAATATGCCGGGTGGCAGCGGCGGTGATAAGGAAAACGCCGCGCAGCTGAGAGCGGAACTGGACCGCCGGGATAGGGCCATCTTGGCGCAGGTGCCGGCCGTCGTCACCAAGGCGCAGGTTCGCGGCCAGTTCCAGGGCAGGAGCGGATGATGGCGAACACCGACCTCATGACGGCGCTCGTTGTCGCGAGTGTGAAGTTCAACCTGAACTATGGGCAGGAAACATCTGGCCAGGCCGGCGGCACCATCCGCGTCGCCGACCTGCGCTCGCCGCTCTGGACGATGCAGGCCGATTGCTCGACGTTGATGCTCGATCAGTTGCTCGACATCGAAACGCTGATCGACCAGATGGGCGGCGCGCGCGGCAGCTTCTATGCCTGGGACCCGCGCCGACCCTATCCGAAGCTCGACCCAACCGGCGCCGCGCTAGGATCCAACGCGGTCAAGATCAACAGCCTCGGCGCCGACAATCGCAGCCTGTCGCTGCGGGGGCTTCCCGTGGGCTATGCGCTGTCGCGCGGCGATCCGCTTTCCTTCGACTTCGGGGGACGCAGGGCTTTGCATCGGGTGGCATCCATCTCGGCCGTAGCCAATGGCAGCGGCGTCACGCCGGTTTTCGAGGTTGTGCCGAATATCCGGCCGGGCGCTGCATTGAACGCCGACGTCACACTTAAGCGTGCGGCCGCAGAGATGCGGTTGGTTCCCGGTTCCTTCAACGGCAATGCCGAGGGACTGATCGGCTCGATCTCCCTGCAGGCGGTGCAGGTAGTCTAGAGCTCGGACTCGGCGGCCAGACGGGCGCGGACGCGATCGACGAGCACGCTCAATGCGGCGACGCTATCGACATTGGCCCCGGACTGCAGCGCCTCGCGCACGAGGGATCGCTCCAACACATCCAGCCATGGACCGGGTTGATCGTCGTGCAGTTCCGCGACGGCGTCCAAAACGCTGATCATGGCATTGCTGAGAACGACCACCAGATGGTCGGGGTCGACAGCGGGCACCGGCAAGAGGTGCTGAACAGTCCTTCGACTTTGGATCATAGCTCTCTCCAAATATCTCAGATGCGCAGCCGGGGGATGGTGCACAGTGAACACTGCAACCGAATGGAAGGCAAGGCTCAACTCCCATGCGTGATGTCGATCCCGCCGAACTTACGGCGATTCAGGCAGGCACCGTCGTTGCTCGTACACTGGTGTCGCTGACGGTCAAGAGCCGGCTGACGGGCAATCCTGTCCCGTTGGGCTTCTGGCTGGATGCCGGTCCCGCCACTTTCAATGTCGTCAACCCGCGCACCGGCGCGACCGAGGCGCGCTCCTTCGTCGGCGATGCGCTGAACAGTGTCAGCGACATCCCGCTGATCTCCGACCTCTCGGTGCGAGAGGTCGAGGTGGTGCTGGCGGCGATCGACGACAGCGTGCAGGACGCGGTCCGGACCTATGACGTCCGCAATGCGCCGATCGAGATCCACCGCGTCTATCTCGACCCGGTGACGATGGCGCAGGTGGCGCCGGCGCGTTGCCGCTTCCTCGGCCAGGTCGACACCGCGCCGATCGAGACGGCGGCCGAGGGCGGGGCTTCGACCGTGACGCTCTCCTGCACCTCGACCACGCAGGAACTACGCCGCAAGAACCCGGACGTTGCCTCGCATGAGAGCCAGATCCTGCGCAAGGCGGATGACGATTTCTATCGCGACACCGGCGTTGCCGGCGACTGGACGCTGTTCTGGGGCAAGAAGCAGGGTAAGGCGAAACAGACATGACCATCCAACGCCGTGACGATTGGCGGCCGGCCCTGCATGAGATGATCGAGGCGACCCGCCGTCAGCCGTTTGCCTGGGGCGAACGCGACTGCGCCCTGTTCGCGGCCGACTGCGTCAAGGCCATGACCGGGCTCGATCTCGGCTTCGGCTTTCGCGGCGGCTATGACGATGCGATCGGCGCCATGAAAGCGCTCCGCCGCGCCGGCTTCGACGATCTACCGGCCGTGGTGGCCAGCTTCTTCGAAGAGATCCATCCGGTCCGCGCCGGCGTGGGTGACATCGCTGCGATCGAGACGGCCGAGGGCTGGGCGCTCGGCGTCTATGGCGGGCCGCGCGTGACCGTGCTGCGCCCGGATGGCCTTGGCAGCGTCGACCGTTCCATGGTGACCAAGGCTTTCCGGGTTCCCTGACATGCAATTCATCGCCGTGATCTTTGTCACGCTGGCGCTCCTCGCCGGCGCGATCCAGCCTGCCGAGGCGCTGCCGATCGGCGCCGCGATTGCCGGCTTCATTGGCCTGACCGGCACGCTCGCGTCGGTCGTAGCCGCCGGCATCAATCTGGCTGTCGGTCTGGGGCTCTCCTACCTGTCGCAAACCCTGTTCGGCAAGAAGCCGCAGCAGGGTGTCGGCGGCATGTCGGGCAAGCTGCAGAGCGGCGGTGCGGTCCCGCGCAGCTTCATCCTCGGCCGCGCCATGACGGGCGGCAAGCTGGTCTATGCCGGCACCTGGGGCAATGTCGACAACACGCCGAACGCCTTTCTGTCGATGGTGATCGCGGTCTCGGACCTGCCAGTCCAAGGCTTGGCCGAGATCTGGGTCGGCGGCGAAAAGGTGACCTGGAACCCGGCGGCCACGCCGAGCGGCAATGGCATCGCGATTCCGGAATATCGTAACGACGACAAAGATCACCTCTGGGTCCGCTTCTATGACGGCCGGCAAACGACCGCCGACAGCCTCATGGTGTCGAAATTCGCCGGCTCGGCACATCCCTACCTCAACACCCGGGTCGGCAAGGGCATCGCCTATGTCGTGATGACGGCAAGGCTGAACGACAAGCTCTGGTCTGGCCTGCCGCAATACAAATTCGTCGTCGACGGAATCTCCCTCTATGACTGGCGCGCCGACAGTTCGGCCGGCGGCGACGGTGCCCAGCGCTGGACCGATCCTTCGACCTGGACGGGCTCCCCCGACAACCCGGTCGTTGCGGCCTACAACATCATTCGCGGTATCCGATTTGACGGAAAGTGGTTCTTCGGCGCCCAGACGGTCGCGTCGCCCCAACTGCCGCTTTCGACCTGGACGGCTGCGGCGAACGAATGCGATCGCATGGTCGCGGCGATCGGCTCGGGCACGGAAAAGCAGTTCCGCGCTGCCGGCGAGATCACGCTCGATGCATTGCCGGCTGACGTCCTGTCGGAACTGATGAAGGCCTGCAATGGCCGGCTGGCCGAGGTTGGCGGAGTCTATAAGCCGCATGTTGGCGCAGCCGGTTCGGCTATCTTCTCGTTCACCGACGCCGATATCCTGACTTCGGACAAGCAGTCGCTCGAGCCGTTCCCGTCGCTCGACCAGGCCGTCAATGCCGTGACCGCCAAGTATCTCGAGCCCGGCGAGGGCTGGGTGCAGAAGGACGCGCCGCCGCTCTATTCGCTGACGCTCGAGGCGGATGATGGCGGGCGCCGGCAGGCCGTCGATGTCGACTATGCGCTCGTCTTTTCCGGCACGCAGGTGCAGCGGCTGATGCGGTCGGCGCGGGATGAATCGCGCCGTTTCCACAAACACAATCTGCCGATGCCGTCCTATTGCTCGATCTTCGAACCAAACGACTTCGTCGCCTGGTCGAGCGACCGCAACGGCTATTCGGGAAAGCTCTGGCGCATCGACGCGGTGCAGGATCTCGCCAATCTGAACAGCGGATGGACGCTGACCGAGGTGGATCCGAGCGACTACAACCCCGGCATCCTGACGCCGATCGTCATCGCGCCGACGCTGAACCTGCCGCCAGCCTCGCAGATCATCATCGACTGGTCGGCCACGCCGATCACGATCAATGGCGACGAGGGAAGCCAGCGCGCCGGCATTCGCCTGGCCTGGGATCCGAATGTCGACGACGTCGACGGCGTGCAGTTCGAGATCCGCCTCGCCGTTGACGGCACCGTCGTCCTGCAGTCCGAGACGGACCGCTACGACGCCGGTGCGATCCTGATCTCGCAGAACATCCTCGGCCGCACGCAGTATCAGGCGCGCGGGCGATACCGGCCGGCCTCGCCGCGCGACACCGCCTGGTCGGGCTGGCTCAACGTCCTGACGCCGGATGTCGCCGAAGGCATGACGCAGCAGCAGGCCTATGAACTGTCGCTGATGACCGGAGACGCTCGCGGCTCGATGCAGGAGCTGCAGCGCCAGCTTGACGAGGTGATCGACCGGATCGCGCTGGACGGGGCCGAGAATGTCGGCGCCGACTATATCCAGCGCGCGGCGATGCGGGCGAATCTGGTCGCGGCAATCCAGCAGGTCACCGAGGCCTACATCGCTGGCGACACAGCCGTCGCGTCGCAGGTGACCGCAATCAACGTCAAGGCCGACCAGATGTCGGCCGGCGGCTTCGTCAAGTTCGCTGCGACTGCGGCGCCGACCGGCGTCGACGTCCGGTTCCAGATCTTCCTGAATGCCGGATCGGTGGGCACGCCAAACTGGAAGGAAGCCGGCATGCTGCTCGACATCGTTGGCGGCGTGTCGCGCTGCATGTTCCTGGTGGACAAGTTCTCGATCGGCGACGGCACCACCCGAGTCTCGCCCTTCGCGGTCATCGGCGGCGTCGTCTACATGACCGGCGTCGTGATCCGGTCGGCCAACAGCGTCGTGCAGCTCGATCTCAGCGGCGACAGCCTCATCTTCACGGAGCCATAATGGTCGCCACGCGTCGCCTGTTCGCGGGCCAGTTGTCACCCGGCGACTGGCGCGCCCGCGTCTCGAAAGCCGGCAATGATGCCTCCGACCCGAACCTGCCGCGCGACAAGCTGGATTTCGATACGGCCTGGCCCTTCGCCGGGAATATCCATGCGGTCGTCAGCGTCCGCTCCTATGGGCGGAACGCCGACCAGTCGACGGTGATCCCGAACCCGCAGCGCATCAACTTCCCGGCACTGCCTTACGTGCCGGTGGTGAAGTGCTTCATCTCAAGACCGGCCGGCGACCAGATCCTCTGGTGCTACCAGGGCACCAACGTCACGATCGGCACGGTGACCTGGGAGGCATACAACGACCACGTCGACTTCTTCACCTCCGGTTCGGTCCGGATCGACTGCTACATGGTTGCGGTCATCTTCAAGATCCCGGCGCGCGACCTCGCCATCCTCGGCAATGATCCGCACCCGCTTCCCCGGATGATCATGGGGAAGCGCGGCACCGACTATGGCCTCTACGTCTCGCGGCCGGGCTTCAACGTCCAGACCTGCGCGAAGTCGCAGATGATCTTCAGCTCGGACGACACATTCTCGCTCGTCAACAATACCCTCTCGCCGGCCTCGAGCCGGAAGGGGGCGGCCGACAGCCCGACGTCGAACGTCACCACCAACATCAACTTCACCTATGACTGGAAGGGCTACTATCCGATCATCTTCTTCTTCGGCACCTTCAACGGCGCCCAGAACGATCAGATCTATACCCTTCCAGCCGACAAGGTGGTGAACACCTACGGCGCCGCCTATCCGATGTGGGCGACCATCATCACGCTGTCGCCGGGCGTCGGCCAGGTGCAAATCCGCCGTTGGGGCAACGAGGTCTGGGGCAATGCCTCGATCATCGTGCTCGACCATCCCGTACCGACGGATTGAGCCATGCCAACGACACGCGGCTATATCGGCCTGCGCAATGGCCAGTTTGTCTTTCAGTTCTCCAAACCGGGCTATGACGTCCTGACGGCGCCGCCCGAGGGGCTTGTCTTCGATTCAACCTCCAAGCGGCTGCGCCCGCTGGTGTCAGGCATCACCGCCGCTCTGCCGACCGGCAACACCAACATTCCGCTGCCGAAAACCTTCATCGGCTTGCCGTTGATCTTCGTCGACATGTTCTACGGGACGCAGGCGACGCGAGGGCCGGGGCGGGGCTTCGAGGTTACCTATCGGCGGGGCGGCAACTTCTTCACCATCAACAACAACGTCGCCGGCGCCGTGTTCTCCTACAACGTCTTCGACAACGAGATGACCTGATGCGGCTGTTCTATCACGATGCCGAAGGCAGGCTGACCGGCCAGGCTTCCGGCGCATTCACGCCAGAGGAATTGGATGACTTCCGCGCTCGAGGGGAGCTGTTCGTGCGGGCTCCGAAGGACGCGGCCTTTATCCAAAACTATGTGGTCGATGGTGAGCTCGTCGCGCGGCCAGTGGCGCCGATCACCATCAACCGCACCGAGATCCCAGCCGACAAGCGCACCAAGGTGAAGATCGCCGGCCTGCCGGATCCCTGCACCGTCTTCATCGACGGTGAGCCGGTGACGGTCGAGGGCGGCCTGCTTGAGCTGACGGCCGACATGCCGGCGACCTATTGGGTCGTCTTCGACAGCTTCCCCTACATGCCCTGGTCTGCCGAAATCACGGCCACCTAGCCGGAGCCTTCCCGCTTTGAAAATCCGACTGACGAAGAACCTGGAGCCGCTCCGGGCGAGCGCCCTCGTGCGCCTCGACGAGATCATCGGCGATCAGCTGCATCCGATGACGGCGTCGCCGATCGCGATGCTGCGGGCGCGGAAGCTGGCGGAGGCGAAGCGTGTGCTGGCAGGCGAGGGCGGCGCGCCGATGCTGACGGACGAGGCTGCCGCGAAAGGCGTCGCCGTCCTGGATCTGGCCGCCACCGTCATCACCAAGGCAGCGGCCGAGACAGCGCTGCTCGCCCAGATCGAGGCTCGTCGGCAGGTAGCGCAAGCCACCATCCGTTCCGCACCGCATCCCGCCGCGATCGAGGCCGCCCTCGAGGAGATCCTGAATGGCTGACAGCACCTATCACGCCGGCTCGATCTCGGTCGCCGCCGGGGGGCTCGCCGTCGCCGGCATGCTGACGGCGTTCCTGAGCCAGGTGAAGCCGGGCGACACGCTGCTCAAGGGCAACGGCTTCGCTGTCATTGAGACTGTGCCGAGCAACACCAGCCTGACGCTGGCGCTGCCCTGGAACGGCACGATGTTGAGCAACGAGACCGACTACCGGATCTTGCGCACCGGCATCGGCTGGGCTTCCACCGCCGAGATCAATACCCGCCTGACGGCCATCGTCGCGGCCCTGGAGGCTGGCATCGGCTTCAAGCCCGACGCCACGGGCACGTTGACCGATCGCGCCGCCAACAACGCTGCGGCCAAGGGCTTCGTCTTCGTCCGCACCGACGTCGTGCCGTTCCAGATCTACATCAAGGCCAGCGCAACATCGGGCGACTGGGCAGGGCCGACCAGCATGCAGGGCAATCCCGGTACGCCAGGCGCGCCGGGCGCCACCACCGCCGACGTGCTCGCAGCGCTCGGCATCTCGAAGATCACCATCAGCACCGACAACCCTTCCGGCCCGGCG
>Ga0153995_1000025_pt1 | contig 31001 bp, 45 predicted proteins | sample TSNC079MetaG_FD_104678 | JGI IMG/M metagenome (GOLD analysis project Ga0153995, IMG submission 104678) | Attine ant fungus gardens microbial communities from North Carolina, USA - TSNC079 MetaG | ecosystem: Host-associated > Fungi > Mycelium > Unclassified | place: USA: North Carolina, Lumber... | reverse complement strand
TCCACGGTTCCATTAGCCGTTTCGTGTCTCAGAGCGGCGAAGGGGCATGGACTGACACTGAGTTCGCAAGCGCGCGGGCACAATCGCTTGCAGACTGTCGCAATTTAGCAATCGGTTCGGGTGTGGATTCTCTCAATCATCCCGAATAGCGAATGATATCATGCCTTTATGGCGGACGGGGTGGGATTCGAACCCACGGAGGACTTGCACCCTCGGCGGTTTTCAAGACCGCTGCCTTAAACCACTCGGCCACCCGTCCAAGCCTTGAAATCGTTAGCTTTTTTTCTCTGCTTCGGCCCCTTGCTGAAGGCGTTGCTACCGAATTGCTACCGAAAGACTTTACGACTGGGGCTTTACCGCGCTGCGCACTGCGGCGTCAACACGTTCGGCCGCATCTGCCCCCATCCCAGGCATGACATGGGAATAAATATCGAGGGTGATAGCGATGGTCGAATGTCCAAGCCGCTCCTGGGCGACCTTCGGGTGCACGCCGGCGGCCAACATTTGCGTCGCGTGGCTGTGGCGAAGGTCGTGAAACCTGATCCGCTCCAGACTGGTGTTTGCCAGAACTCGGGTCCACTCGTGGGTGAGCGAGTCTGGCTGGATTGGCCGGCCGTCCACCTGTGCCACGACGAAGGCGTTGTCGTCCGGCCTCACTCCGAGCCTGAGCTGTTCCTCGGCCTGCGCTACACGGTGTCGGCGAAGTTCGGCCACGACGGAGAAGGATAGGTCGACCACGCGTGCACGCCCCGTCTTGGTCTCCTTCTGACGCACCTGGGCCTTGGTTTGCTCCGCGGTCTCGACGATGGACATGCGGCGATTGTCCATGTCGATATTGCGCCAACGAAGGGCGACGACTTCTCCGCGCCGCAGCCCGCACATCACGGCCAGCAAGACCGGCATGAAAATCCGGGTCTCCCTTACTGCGTCGAGAAGTTGTCCCGTCGTTTCGGCGCCGTAGGCCGTCATCGGCTTCCGCTCGACCTTGGGAGGCTTCGAGAGCGCAGCCGGGTTTTTGGCGATGATCTCCCAGATAACGGCCTGGTTCAGGGCCTTAATGAGCACGCGGCGCATATGGTGCACGGTGCGCGGCGCCAGGCCGCCCTTGCCGTCTCGGCGGCCACTGGCGAGCGCCTTCGTCCAGGCAGCATCGATTGCGTCGGCGCGCAGCTTCGCCATGGTGACGCCGCCGAGCAGCGGGACGATGTTTTTCCGCGCAAGCTCTGCGTAGCGCTCCAGCGTCTTAGGCGACACGCTCGACGCTTCGTGCTCGATCCACCGATCAAGGAACTGCGCCAGCGTAGTCTTGGACGGCTCGGTGTAGCCGCCGTGCTTCAGGGCGGTTATCAGTCTGGCGCATTCGTCTTGCGCCTGGCGCTTTGTGCCGCTGAAGCTATGCCACTTCCGCCGGCGCTCGCCCGACGCTGGATCGATAACGTCCAAGACGATCGCCCATTTGCCGGGGCTGCGCTCGCGGATGTGGCCTTTCATTTCTACTGCTCCCCGTCTGAGTCACGGCTTGATCGCGTGGGCATCTCCCGCTCGCTTAGATCGAGTAGTGCTTCGCCGAGCTGTGGATCTTTCAGCGCCTCGTTAAAGGCCGATAACTGGCTTCCAAATGTCATAAAGGCAGAAAATGCCTCTCTAGATGCCTCACGAACAATATGTTCAGGATTATTGAGGGGGAATTTTGCCGACTTCCTGATTTCGTCCGGCGTGGAAGCGCCTGACATGAGATCTTCCACAGCTATCAAAGCCGCGTCAAGCTCTGTGCTTGCGCGTGCCATCGCATGTAAACCTTCCCGCGCCCTCTCGCTGTCGAAAGCTAGGCCAATTTGAACTAGGCGTCGTACGGCCTCAGACTTAGAGCGTATCCGGTTTTTCCACGCCCAATCATCGATCGCCTTCATCTCTGATGGCGACATGAACATGTTGAACCGTTCCGTCTTCTGTTCGCCCTTGTCGGGATCGTCGGTACTCATCGCGGTCTCTCCGTCAGTCCTACGTAGGTTACGCAATTTCCTGTTGCGCGCAATCCTTAAGCGTGATTAAGCTTAATGCGTAGGTTACGTAGGTTCATAGGAGAGCCGGTTGATGACGCTCGAGGAGGCCCTATCCCAACCGACGATCTCGGTCCCCGACGCAGGGGCCCTGTTCTTCGGTTTGGCACGAAACGGCGCGTATGAGGCGGCGAGGCAGGGGGACATTCCGACCATTAAGGTCGGCGGTCGAATCCGCGTGCCGGTAGCCCAGCTTGCGGCCAAGCTCGGCATTCAGACCACCATCGGGAGGAGCGCGGCATGAGCGGCGTCGACATCCCCCAGCTTCAGATCAGGAAGCCCCTGAAACAGAAAGGGCAGGCCGAGACTGCAATCTCGCCTGCCCATGGTTCCACGCCCTTGGAAGAGACGATGATGAACGAAAAGGATGCTAGCACGACCGCGCCGGAATTGGCAAACCGCGCGCCGATCTATGCATTGGAGAGCCCGGCGATCGAAATTGCCCGCTTCGCCTCTATCCTTTCCAATCTGGTCGAAAGCCTGTTCGACCGCGATCGGCGGGAGAAGGGCCGGCTTGAGAACGACGTCACGCTCCGCACCCGCCACAGCGAGCTCGACGATATCGAGTTCATCGTCGGAAATGTCTACACGCTGGCCCGGCAGATTGATCGCGCGACCACCGAAGCGATCAACGACCACATCAAGCGGGAGGGGACGGGCGCCGTCGCGGGCGGCCATGCCATCAACGATCTCATCGCGCGGCTCAAGGGCGGTGAGACCCCGATGCAACTCGTCCAGGTGGCCACCGACCTCGCACGGGGAGCGGCGGCATGACCAGGCGCATCAGCGATACCGAGCTCGTCGACGTCCTGGCGTTGGCCGGCGACTATCTCCAGTGCGGCTACATGGCGGTCCAGGGCCTAGACAGCTCTGTCACCGGTCCTCTGCTTCTGGTGCTTGGCGATGCTGAGGTGGCACTCGACAAGGCCAAGGCCGAACTGGAAGCCCGATATGCCGAGCGACTGGGGGTGGCGGCATGAACATGAGCATGAACCGGAAGCGCCGCCGCGCTCTTCGCGGTGAGGAGTTCAAGATTACGCCCAGAGGGGACTATGACGCCACGCGGGCCGAAGTGAACGAGGACGGCATGGCCGTCTTGCTCGCCGCATTCCGATCTCTTTTGCAGGGCAGCCCGGGCGCTGAGGAGTTGACAGATCGCGAAGTCTTCGACGGTCATGTCGAGTTGATCAGGGCCGGCCTCTTGGATGTCTACATCCGATACCGGGGCGCGGGTATTGAGGCCCGATGTGTTCTGAAGATCCCGGGGGTCGGCTCCCTCGAAGACCTCATGACGAGGTCGGTCCAATGAGCAACCGGCACAAGCGGAAGGGCAAGATCAAGTTCATCATGATCGACCGCTACGTGAAGCAGAGCGCCGCATGGAAGGCTCTGACGCCCGTAGAACGGAACGCCTACATCGAGCTCAAATGGCGGTACGATGGCTTCAACAACGGGCGCATCGGGCTCGGTAGCCGCGAGCTTGCTGACGCGATCGGAATGGGTCGTGACACTGCCGCTCGCGCACTCAATCGCTTGATCGAGGTCGGCCTGAGCTCCAAGCAGACACCCAGCGCCTTCAACGTGAAAAACCGCGCCGTAACGGAGTGGCGCCTTACTGAATACAAATGCGATGTGACCGGAGAACCGCCGACGAAAGACTTCATGCGGTGGGCTCCAAAAAACAAAACACAGTCGCACCCATCGGACACACAGTCGCTTCCATCGGACTGTGACCATGTCGGAGGGGGTGAAAAACCCCGTCACAGTCGCACCCATCGGACTGTTAAGCCCATTTCGGACGTTTCACAGTCGCACCCATCGGACACATATAGATCTACCATCGGGGGTAACGTCGATGCAGCGTGACGACCTTCCCCTCTTTGCCTGGGCACCTCCGGTCCGCATGATCCCCTTTCCGGCAACCGCTCGTACCGGACACGCGCTGAAGGTTGCCCGGCAGATCGCCAAGGGCCGGACGGATAACGAAGCGAGTTGGGCACTGAACCGAGCCTGCGACAGCTTCGTCAACCAGATGGCGAAGGCCGGCTTCTCCGAGAACGAGACCCAACGGCAGCTCCGAGACTTCCGGCGAGCGATCCATGATCAGTGCCGCGCCATTCGGTCGCCATGGGTCCCAGTAATCGAAGACAGCTCTCCCCACCATAGGACACCCGGAGGCGCAGCATGAAACTGCCCAGCGACAAAACCTGGCAGGGCAAGACCTATGCCGAGCGGAAACGGATGGACAAGTTTGCGCAGATCTGGCCGCGCGAGAACTGGCAAGGCTGGAATGGCGGCGAATGCCCGGTCCATTGCGATCGAGAAGTGGAGGTCAGATTCCGCGATGGCAGTACGACCGAGGGACCGGCGGACTGTCTCTGGTGGAGGGCAGATCGAGACAAGCCGCGGTCCAACGACATTGTAGCCTATCGGGTCCTGCCCGATTGCAACCCGCAAGGTGCAGCATGACCAACGTCGTTCAACTGCGACCTCAGGCCACCCGCGGCCGCGCTGAGGCTATCACCCTGGTGGATGCGCTCGGCCTTGCCATCGTCGCCATCGGAAGCCGGACCCGCCTCATCGCCCATATAGCGATGAAGAATTTCGGCTACGTCGGCCATCCGATGCCCCTCGACGAGCCCAAGATCCGCTACCTCGGCGCCGATCACCCGGTGTCGGAAATCCTCGAGCAGTGCAAGGTCATCAGCGGCCCGCTGCCGCCGATCCTGAGGGCAATGATGATCGATCTCGAGGCGGACATCGACGAGGAACCCGAATTGACCGCCCGGACGTTCTCTGAAGCGATCGAGGCTTTGGAATCCCTCTTGGAGGTCGACAAGGACCATATCCTGCGTCTCGTCGACGAAGGAGCCGCCGTCCTATGACCAAGCTCAACTGGAATAGGGCCAAGGTTCTGACCCGGACCCTGTCGCTGGAGGACGAGAAGGAACGCCGCGGGCAGGATCGAGCAGCGAAGTGGCTCAAGGCGGTCGATACCAGCCGCGCCCGGAAGGGAAGCCGGTCGGAAACCGCCTATTGGCGCGGCAAGGGCAAGCCGACGAGCGAACCGCCGTTCTGATCACCCGAAAATCGCCAGATCCGAGCCGCCCTGTGAGAAATCGCAGGGCGGCTTTTTGCTGTCTGGGCTTTGCTCACACCGTGTTTCGGCTAACGGGCTGTAAGGATTAGCGAATATGGCGCGCTTGGTGCTCTGGACGCGTTGCACACATTTGGCCCAAAAGGGGGGTGCAAATCGATAGCCTGCCGATTTCTGCGTCGGAGAGACCAGAGGGCGAGTATGGCGGCGCCGGAAGGCGCGAGATGGTCGGTTGGTACAGCGGCGCTCCCGAGGCCAACCTGAAGATTCGAGCGCCCGGACTGGCAGACGAAAGCCGCGTTAAAGCGGCGCCGCAGATTTCAGGAGCGCAGCCACGATATTTTCCGTCCGGCTGCAAACCTCCGATCCGGCAAGTCATATCAAACCGTTGGGCCAACCCATTGCAAACGCAGCGTTTCGTTGCGGTTGGTCGGTCGATGCCGGGTGTTACAAGTCTGGGCTCAACGGGGTAGAGAAATCCCTAGGGTCGGGAAGTTGCGTCGCTGAGATGGCACCAACATCGGCGAGGCCGCGACGCGGTGAAAGGTCGGGGTTGCCCGGCCGTCCCTCGCCACCAATCTGAAACCACGGAGAACTTCATGTTCCGCCGCTCGTTCATGAGCTTCGGCCTGTCTGCGCTCGCTCTGGCATTCGCCGGTGGTGCTGCCGCATCGGTGGTGGCGCCGCCCGCAATCGAGCGAGGGCTGCCAGCATCGCCTCAGGTCACGCCAAACCGATCGGCTCGCCGCCGCCGGTATCCGAAGACCGGCACCCGATATGCGGCGAACGGCAAGCAGGAATGTGCTCGCCGCCGCGCGCAGATTGCGGCCGGCCAGCTCACCGGAGCCAATGGGTTGGCAGCATGAAGTACTTCGGCATAGATGCGGGGCCGCCGAGCAGAACCCTCTTTGGGCCGTCACCGCCTAAGACATTCCTCGGCTCAGTGGCGGCCGCAACGGGGACAGTGCGAGGCTGGTGGATCGAAGGCGTCGAGCGCTTCATGGAGTTCTGCTTCTGGGTCGTCGCGCCTATCCTGATGCTGGCGTTGCTGTGCCTCCTCGCGGTGATGGCGTGGTACGCAGGGTGGTCACTGCTCATTGGCTGACAGGCGGTCGGCGCGGGAGCGTGGCTATACCCATCGCTGGGACAAGGCACGCACCACCTACCTGACCCACCACCCGCTCTGCGTCATGTGCATCAAGGACGGTGCGGTTACTGCGGCCACTGTGGTCGATCACATCATTCAGCATCGTGGCGACCAGGCGCTGTTCTGGGACAAGGCCAACTGGCAGTCCCTCTGCAAGCCCCACCACGACAGCCGCAAGCAGCGGGAAGAGAAGGCTGGGCACGCGCTCGGCTCCACTGCTGACGGCCGGCCCGTCGATCCCTCTCACCCTTGGAACAGGTAGCCGCATGTCCTATCGTCCGATCGTCCCCATTGCGGACTGCCCGAACTGCGGGAAGCAGCCGACCTTCAAGGCAATTCTGTTCCGAGGCTCACAGATGCGGTGCCGGTGTGGGGTGTCAGGGCCTATCGTTAGAGACACCCAATGGCCGGTGCACGATGCGCGCAACGCTTGGGCCGCCGTAGCCGGCGAGCCGAAGCTGCCCCGTCCCCCTCCGCCAGCCTCAATGAAGACGCGCGCCCATACTCCCGCCGAGCAGCCTATTCGCCGCCGAGCAAAGGCTCATCGCCGGGCCTACTTCGGCATCCCGACCGCCATTTGATCGCCAGCGGGCCCGGGGGGTGGGTTTCGGTCTGAAATCGGGGTCGATTCCGGACCGGGGGTGACAGTGCATTTTCACCGAGAGCGTTTTGGGGACCGGGGGATGATCGATTGAGCGCGAATTTGGCGGCGATCGCCGGCGGCGACGGTATGCCGGCCGAGCCGGACTGGGCCGAGCTCTACGCCGACGATCTCGACATCGCGCTGGCCGGCGAAGAGTGGGGGGTGGTCACGCGCGAGCTGCAAGCGCTCAACGGGCTGTCGGTGGCGAACGGCAATGCCATCAAGCGTCTGGTGCAGTTCCGGGTTCAGTACGACCGCGCCGCGAAGCACGTCGCCGAGCATGGCGCGATCCTGGCACCGACAAGCCGGAAGACGAAAACCGGGCAATGGAATCCCTATTGGTCGGTCATGCGTCAGGCTGACGAGGCGATCCGCGCGCTGGAGGCCGAACTGGGCATCCCGCCGGTACGCCGGTCGAAGATCACCAAGGTCGTCAAGACCGCACGGAAGGCCCGGCCATCAGATGCCTATCTCGGCGCGCCCCGTAGCTGACGACCCGGCGACCCTCTACGCACTGGGCGTCGTCGACGGCAAGATCACGGCGGGAAGCCTGGTCAAAGCCTCGTGCGCTCGGCACCTGAAGGATCTGGACGACGGCGCGGCGCGCGGTCTGCGGTTCGACGCTGATCAGGCCAAGCGAAACTGCGAATTCTTCCCGGCGGTCCTGACCGTCACCGAGGGGCTGGCCGCCGGGCAGCCGTTCAATCTCCTGCCGTGGCACGGCTTCGTAATCGCCTCCCTGTTCGGGTGGCAGGGCGCATCCGGCCGGCGGTTTCGTATGGCGTGGGCAGAGACCGGCAAGGGGCAGGCGAAATCGCCGCTGATGGCCGGCATCGGCCTGCTGATGATGGGCTGGTCAGGAAAGGACCGCAGCGAGGTCTATGCGATCGCCGGCGATAGAGACCAGGCCAACGTGCTGTTCCGGGATGGCGTTGCGATGTGCCGGGCGACGATACCGGAATGTGAAGAGGGAGACAGCCTCGAGGGGCGCGGCACTGTGCTGATCCGAGGCACGGGCGACAACTCCTGGAAGATCGAGCACCCCGGAACGAATTCGAAGTTCCAGTCGATGGCCAGCGTCGATTCGATCTCCGGCCCCCGACCATATGCCGTGCTCGCCGACGAGGTGCACGAGTTCAAGAGCTCCTATGCGCTGCAGATCTGGAAGGCGGCGATCGACAAGATGTCGGGCGACCCGTTGATGTTCCTCGGCACGAACACGCCGGCATCGAACCAGATCGTCGGCACCGAATATTCGACGCTGTTTCAGAAGGTGGCCACCGGCCAAGCAGTCGACGACAGCCTGTTCAGCTTCATCGCCCGAGTGGACCAATCCGACCACGACACCGTCTTCGATGACGAATCCTGCTGGCAGAAGGCACTGCCGGCGCTCGGCATCACCTATCCGATCGACAACGTCCGCAAGCGCGTGAACACGGCGCGGCTGATGCTGTCGGAGGCCCTGGCGACCAAGCGGCTCTATTTCGGTATCCCGCTCGGAACCGACGGCTTCTGGATCTCCGAGCAGGCATGGAATTCTTGTCAGGGCGACGTCGACGAGTCGGCGCTGGTCGGCTCGCCGTGCTTCCTGTCTCTGGACCTGTCGAAGAAGAACGACCTGACGGCCCTCTCGGCTTGTTGGGTCAAGGACGGCAAGCGGTTCGTGAAGACCTACTATTTCACGACGAAAACCGGCCTGCACGACCGCGCCCGTGACGACAATGCGCCCTATCCCGAGTGGGTGGAAAAGGGGCTGCTGGCGGCGGTTGAGGGCGCCACGATCGACTATGCGTTTGTGGCGAAGAAGGTGAAGGATCTGCGGGAGCAGCATCGGATCGAAATGCTGGCATTCGACCCGGCGAAGATCGGCGACTTCATCGACGCGTGCGCTGAGGTCGATCTCGACGTCTGGCAGTACAAGGGCCCGGATGAGCCGGAAGGCAAAGGCCTGCGGCTGGTCACCCACGGCCAGGGCACGCGCGTCGTGTTCAAGGAGAAATCCTTGTGCATGCCGAACTCCATCGAAAAGCTCGAGGACGCCATCCTGAACGGCCAGATCGTGATCGAGGCCAGCCCGGTGACGACGATGTGCGCCTCTAACACCACGGTCATCGCCGACGCCATGAACAACCGCGCATTCGACAAGAAGCGCTCGCGGGGGCGCATCGACGGCATGGTCACGATTACCATGGCGGTCGGCGCCTCACTGAACGAGTTCCCGGCCAAGCCGGCTCGCAAACCGCAGTTGCTGTTCGTCTGACGACGAGCTCGCCGGAGACCTCACATGAACAGAGCCTATTCAGTCCTGACCGTGAAAGCGGTCGAGGAAGAGGGCCGCATTATCCGCGGCATTGCCACGACGCCGGCTCCCGATCGTGTCGGCGACATCGTCGAGCCGCTGGGCGTCATGTTCAAGAACCCGATGCCGCTGCTGTGGCAGCACCGCGCCGACAAGCCTGTCGGCCTGGTGAGGTTCGACAAGCCGACGAAGGCCGGTATCACTTTCGTCGCCGAGCTCCCGTCGATCGACGAGCCCGGCGCCCTGAAGGATCGGATCGACGAAGCCTGGCAGTCGGTGAAAGCCGGTCTGGTGGCTGCTGTCTCGATCGGCTTCCGCGCTCTGGAATACTCTCGACTTGAGGAAGGCGGCCTCCGCTACCTCAAGAGCGAGGTCATGGAACTATCGCTCGTGACGATCCCGGCCCAGGCCGACGCGACCATCACGGCGATCAAGCAGCTCGATATCGGAGCCCCGGCCGCGTCAGGCCTTGATGGGGCTGCCGTCGAGATCCCGCCCCCGGCGCTTCGGGACAAATCGAAAACCACTGTCCCCACGAAAGGGGTGCGACTCATGGCCAACCGGACCATTGCCGAGCAGATCTCGGCGTTCGAAGCCACGCGCCAGGCGAAGGCCGCGCGCATGGAAGAACTGATGACCACCGCCAGCAACGAGGGCGCAACCCTCGATGCCGAGCAGGAAGAGGAATACGACACCCTCGCCGGGGAGGTGAAGTCGCTGGACGCTCACCTGAAGCGCCTGGCCGACCTCCAGAAGGCCAGTCTCGCCAAGGCGACGTCGCTCGACAACGTGCGCGACGGCAAGACCGGTTCGGACGCTCGGCAGGGCATCCGCGTCGAGGTGAAGGGCAGCAACCTGCCGAAGGGTACTGCCTTCACCCGCTTTGCGCTCGCCCTGGCCCGCGCCAAGGGCAACACCATGCAGGCGGTCGAAATCGCCAAGGGCTGGGCCGACAGCACCCCGGAAGTTGAGACCGTGCTCAAGGCCGCCGTCGCCGCCGGCACCACGACCGACGCCGACTGGGCGAAGCCGCTGGTCGAATACCAGAACATGGCGAGCGAGTTCGCGGAACTTCTGCGGCCCGCCACCATCATTGGCCGGATCGAAGGCCTCCGCCGTGTGCCCTTCAACATCAAGATTCCCCGTCAGTTGACCGGCTCGACGGTGAATTGGGTCGGCGAAGGCGCGCCGAAGCCGGTCGGCGAACTGTCGTTCGACCAGATTACCCTCGGCATGCTGAAGGCCGCGGGCATCATCGTCCTGACCGACGAACTGGTTCGCTCGTCGAGCCCGTCGGCCGAAGCGCTGGTGCGGCAGGATCTGATCGACCAGATGGCGCAGTTCCTCGACAAGGACTTCGTCGACCCGGCCAAGGCTGCCGTCACCAACGTCTCGCCGGCCTCGATCACCAACGGCGTGACGCCGGTCGTCGCCAGTGGCACCACCGCTGACCACCTCCGCGCTGATCTTCAGGCCCTCTATGCGAAGTTCATCGCCCAGAACCTGTCGATCAACGGTGCGGTCTGGCTGATGCCGGAGACGCTGGCGCTGGGGATTTCGCAGCTGCGCAATCCGCTTGGCCAGAAGGAGTTCCCGGAGATCACCGCCCAGGGCGGCACGTTCGAAGGCCTCCCGGTCGTCGCGTCGCAGAACATCCCTGCCAACCCCGGCAGTGGCTCGCCGCTCACCGGCGCCGGCGGCCGGATCATCCTGGCGAAGGCTTCGGAGATCCTGCTGGCCGACGACGGCCAGACGATGCTCGACGTCAGTCGCGAAGCCTCGCTGCAGATGGACAGCGCACCGACCAACCCGCCGGTCGCGGCCACGGTCTTGGTCAGCCTCTGGCAGATGAACATGGTCGGCATCCGTGCCGAGCGCTTCATCAACTGGAGCAAGCGCCGCGCCGGCGCCGTCCAGTACATCGACAGCGCCAAGTACGGCAGCTGATCGACAGAGGGGGCCGGACATCTGGCCCCCTCATTTCACAGGAGCTGCCCAATGACCCTGACCGCAAAGAAGTCGATGCGCTATGGCGGCCGGAGCCTGGAGCCCGGCGATGCATTCGAACCGGCCTCCGATCGCGACGCGCGTATCCTGCAGGCTATCGGCAAGGCAGAGGCCGTCGTGGCGCCCGCCGAAGGTGAAACGCCGCCCAAGGCCGCTCCCAAGCCCCGCACGGCGGCACAGAAGAAGCCCAAGGGCTACAAGCGCCGCGATATGCATGCCGAGGGAAGTCGCTGATGAGCAGCTTCCTGGCGCTGGTGATCCTGCTGCTGCTGCTCGGCGCGGGCTGCCTGGTCGCGGGCGTCTATTTGCTTGCCGGCATCGGCTTCGCGCTGCTCACCGTCGGCGCCGTCTGCCTCGCTGCAGCTTTCACTCTTCGACGCGGGCTGACCATTCATGGCTGAAACCACCTTCATCGCCGCGCTGACGGGCGCGCTGCAGCCAAGGCAGAAGAGCTTGGCGGCTCGGCCTGTCGACAACCGTGGCGGCTGGTGGGGCATCGTCCGGGAATCGTTCACTGGCGCCTGGCAGCAGAATGTGGAAGTGCGCGTCGATACCGTGCTGACCTACAGCACCGTCTTCCGCTGCATTTCGCTGATCTCGTCTGACGTCGCCAAGATGCGCCTAAAGCTCGTGGAGCAAGGCAGCGACGGAATCTGGGAAGAGACAGAGAGCCCGGCATTCTCGCCGGTTATCCGCAAGCCCAACCGCTCCCAGAACCGTATCCAGTTTTTCACGAATTGGATGGAATCGAGACTGATCCACGGCAATACGTACGTGCTCAAGCAGCGCGACGAACGGGGCGTTGTGGCCGCGCTCTACGTGCTCGACCCGAACCGCGTGAAGCCGCTCGTCACCCCCGATGGTGATATCTTCTATCAGCTGACGCGGGATGACCTGGCAGGGGTACCGATCGACGAGATTGCACCCGCCAGCGAGATCATTCACGACCGCTGGAACACGATTTACCACCCGCTGGTCGGCACATCGCCGATCTATGCCTGCGGCCTCGCTGCCGTCCAGGGTCTGAAAATCCAGAACGGCTCGGCGCACTTCTTCGGCAATGGCGGTCGCCCAGCCGGCATCCTGTCCACGGACGGCGCGCTCGAACAAGAAGACGCTGACAAAATGAAAGAGGCTTGGGAGCGGAACTATTCCGGGACGAACGCCGGCAGGACAGCCGTGCTGGCCGACGGGCTGAAGTACCAGCCGATCGCCATGACGGCCGTCGATTCCCAGCTGATCGAACAGCTCAAGTGGACTTCTGAAAACATCTGCTCGGTCTTCGGTGTCCCGGCCTACAAGGCAGGCGTCGGAACGCCGCCCGGCAACAACAACGTCGAGGCGCTGGACCAGCAGTATTATGCTCAGTGCCTGCAGATCCACATCGAGAGCATCGAGCTCTGTCTCGACGAGGGCCTGGGGCTGAACACCAAGAAGAGCGGTGTGCGGCTTGGTACGGAGTTCGAGCTCGACGACCTTCTGCGCATGGACACTGCCACGTTGATCAACGCGGAAGCCGAAGCAGTAAAAGCCGGCATCAAAGCCCCGAACGAAGCGCGGCGGCGCCTGAACCTCAAGCCGGTCACTGGCGGCAAGACGCCCTATCTGCAGCAGCAGAACTACAGCCTGGAAGCGCTGGACGCCCGCGACCGGAACGACCCGTTCGCCAAGCCGGCCCCGGCCGCGCCGGCCACGCCGCCCGCCGATGCAGAGGCTGATGCTCCAGCCGTCCAATCCGAGGCGCGTGACGCGCTCGTCGAGATCATGAAGGGTCTTCGCTGATGTTCGATGGCAAGGCCTTCGGGGCTGAAATCGTCGGTGTGGTCAAGGACTACGTCGGCCGCACTCTGGAGCCGCTTATCCGCCGGCTGGAGGCGCTGGAATCACGGCCTGCGCCGACGATGGCACTGGCTGGTCTGGTGATTGATCGAAGCGGCAACCTGGTCGCGCCGCTGGCTGACGGCACGGTTCGCGATCTGGGGCCTGTGGTCGGCAAGGATGGCGCGCCCGGCGCCGATGGCGTCGGCTTCGACGACCTCTCATTCGAGCACGATGGCGAGCGCGGGTTCACGCTGCGCTTCATCAGGGGCGACCAGACGAAGGAGTTCGCCTTCACCATCCCGGTCGTGCTCGATCGCGGCGTGTTCCAGAAGGATGCCACCTACCAGAAGGGCGATGCGGTCTCGTGGGGCGGCTCACTCTGGATCGCCCAGGCCGATACCGGCAGCGCCCCCGGCGACGGCGCCGACTGGCGTCTGGCGGTGAAGAAGGGCCGAGACGGGAAGACCGGAGACCCTGGCAAGGACGCGCGCGTCATCGCCAAGGAGGGCAAGTCCTGATGGCGACGCTGGTCACTCTCAAGCAGGTCAACGACGCTCTCCGCCTCGACCTGTCGCAATACGGCACCCCCGCCGGCGATGAAGACGAGCGGACGGCCGACGTCCAGCTGAAGCTCCTGCAGGCCGAGGCCACGATCCTCAACTACCTCAAGGTCGCCTCGGATACGTGGACCTCGGAGACCGTCCCGCCCATGGTCACCGCAGCCATTATCCTCGCCGTGCGGGGCCTCTACGACGGCGACGACGAGTTGCTGTCGGGCCTCTACGACAACGCGCGGACGAACCCGATCGTCGGGATCCTGCAGCGCCTGCGGAAGCCGACTGTCGCGTGAGCCGGCCGGATTGGTTCCCCGACTGGTCGGGGCAGGATTGCGTCATCGTCGCGTCGGGCCCGAGCGCCGCCGATCAGCCGCTCGACTGCGTGCGCGGCCGGTGCAAGGTCATCGCCATCAACCACTCCTGGCGGCTCGCGCCATGGGCCGATGCTCTCTACGCCAGCGACTTCGCTTGGTGGCGCAGCGGCTTCGGTGATGCCTTCGTCGGGCTCAAGATCAGCCGATCGGTCGTGCCTGGCGTGCGCAAGGTGGATCTCGTGCCGGTCAAGGACGGCTGGTCGAATGACATGGTGCTCGATCGGCCCGGCGTCGTCGGAGCGGGCGGGTCGAGCGGCTTCCAGGCTCTGAACCTCGCTGTCCAGTTCGGCGCCCGTCGGATCGCGCTGGTCGGTTTCGACGGCCACATCACCGCCGGCACGCACTGGCACGGCGACCATGTCCGAGGCCTGAGCAATCCGACCGAGGGCACCGCCGCTATGTGGACCCACCATCTCGATCGCGCCGCGCCGTCGCTGTCTGCGGCGGGCGTCGACGTCGTCAACTGCTCGTCGACGAGTGCTCTGAACGCCTACCCGAAAACCGGCCTCGGCCGATGGCTCAAGCGAGGGACGCCGTGAAGGGCTTCACCGGAAAACTCGACCGCCGGCTGCGGATCGATCGCTACAGCGTCACGCGTGACGCGCTGAACAACCCGGTCGAGGGATGGGCGCCGTTCATCACGGTTGCCACGTCGAAGCTGGACGTCAGCGACCGCGAGCGCTTCGCCGCGAAGCAGCTTGGTGCCGACATCACAACGCGCTTCGAGATTCGCTATTCGGTCTCGGCTGCGACGGTCAATGCCAAGGATCGCATCGTCTTTGAAGGCCGGACGTTCGACATCTTCGGCGTCAAGGAAATCGGGCGCCGCGAAGGGTTCGAGATTTCCGCAACCGCGCGGGCCGACTGATGGCCAAGAACACCGTCAAGGTCGAGGGACTGAAGGAACTGGACAGGGCACTGGCTGAACTGCCCAAGGCGGTCGCGCGCAACACGCTGCGCAGGGTTCTGAAAAAGGCGGGCGAGCCAATTGCGGACAAGGCACGGCAGTTGGCCCCGGTCAAATCGGGCAAGCTTCGTGACAGCATCATTGTTTCGGCGAAGCTCGGCACCAAAGCAGGACAGGCAGAGTACGCCGCTGCGATGGAAGCCGGCCTTGGCCAGACTGCCGCACTCGGCGCCATGCGCGATGCCCGACGCGCGGCAAAGGGCTCAGGCTCATTCGCGGAGATGCATATAGGCCCCGGACGCCAGCCACATGCGCACCTGCAGGAATTCGGCTCAGTCAACAACCAGCCGCACCCGTTCATGCGGCCCGCCTGGGATGCTCACAAGGACGAAGCGCTTGGCATCGTCAGGCGCGATCTTGGCGAAGAGATCATGAAGTCCGCGAAACGCCTGGCCAAACGAGCCGCCAAGCTTGCGGCGAAGGGCTGATGATGGAAGCAGCTTTGTCCACCTATCTGCTGGCCTCGTCATCGCTCGTGGCGTTGGTCGCAGACAGGATCACCTGGGACGAACGACCGCAAGGCGACCGCCTCCCGGCCGTAGTCCTGCAGTGGATCGACGGCGTGCCAGAATACTCTGACGAAGGCCGAGCCGGACTGACTACGGCCCGGCTCCAGATCGACTGCTGGGCCACCCATGAACCTGGCAAGAACGGTTCCACACTTGCGAAAGACGTCGCCCGTCTTGTCGCTGCCGCCTTGCCGGTCTCGATGACGGCGTCAGGTGTGGAGTTCCAGGGCTTGTTCATCGAGTCCGTCCGCGACTTTCCGCCTGAGATGGCCGCGGCCCAGATCCCGATTTTCAGGCGATCCCTCGACTACCTCATCACGTTCACCGAATAGGAGCCCGCAGATGGCTGGTTTTCTCGGCCGCAAGGTCAATCTCACCTGGGGTGGTTCGGCCGTCCTGGGCATTCGCGAAAAAGGCGTCACCATCAATGGGGAGCCGATCGACGTCACGAGCGATGACGACAATGGCTGGCGCGAACTGCTGGCCGAAGCCGGCGAGCACTCGGTCGACATCTCGATTTCTGGCGTCACCAAGGACGATGTCTTCCTTACCGACCTTTTCGCCGGCAACGTGCAGAAGGAAGTCGAGCTGACCTGGCCGAACGGTAAGGTTCTCACTGGCCTTTTCCACCTCGGTACCACAAGCCAGACCATGCCTTACAAGGAGGCGACGACGTTCGAGGCGACGCTGTCGTCGACAGGCGAAGTCACCTACACCACGGGGGCCGCGACCTGATGGGCACCTTCGACGACATTCGCCTGACCTGGCATGGCATCGACCATGTCATCCCCGCCAACAAGGTGATGGGCGCGATCGCCCGTATCGAAGACATCATCACCCTGACCGAGATCTACGAGGCCAGCCAGAAGCGGTCGGTCAAGTTCTCTCGTGTCGCCTCAGCCTATGGGGCGGTGTTGCGCTACGCGGGGGCGAAGGTCACGGATGAAGAGGTCTATCTCGGCATGTTCGAGGGCCAGAGCGCCATCACTGCGGTGCAGGAAGCACTCACGGGTCTCATGAGCATGATGATCCCGCCTCAAGCCAAGGTCGTTCAGAAGGAAGCCCCCCAGGGAAACGTATCAAAGGCCGGCACCCGTTCATCGAACCGGCCTTCTCGCTCGCGGTCGGCGGCTGGGGCATGAGGCCAGAGGACTTCTGGCGGCTCACGCCGACAGAATTCCATTGGCTGATGGAAGCGAAGCGTCCTCGCCAGAAGTTCGGGTCCATGACCGAAGACGAGGTCGAGGAAATCTATCAGGACGCTTACGGCGATGACGACTAGGCCGGCGCGGCATCAATTTCGGCGAAGGGCTCGTAGGGCTGTTTCTCGCAATAGTAATCCGCGCCGCCTTCTCGTGACGAGTCGATGATTTCGCCGGACTTGAATCTGAAGACGGTAGGGTGGCGCCCAGTGTAGGCGCCCATACGGTTCTTTGCGTTGGCCATGATGCATACAGTCCAAGCCTTCCCGACATCGGGGATCATCCACCCCGGCATGAGAACTGGTGGCGCTATAGCAGCGTCGCGAATGCTGTAGGGGTCGTAGAAGTTCTGCCGGATATAAGCGGCAACCTTCATTCGATAGTCAGCCGGCGGCGGCCCATACGCCGCAACCGCCTCTGGGTCGCTGGCACTGGGCGTTGTGCAGCCAGCCAGTGATGCCAATACCAAACCTAGGACGGTCCGCTTCACGGCAATTCTCCCCCTCTTGCCCTGCGATCATTCGGCAGCAGAGCAGTAATTCATCTTGCGGAGAAAGAAAAACCATCTCGAGCACAGCGGTCGGAGCGTCTGTCCTGATGTCGGACCGCGAACAGAAAAGCCCCGCCAGGCTGGAGCCGAGCGGGGCCGCGTTATTGGCCTTAAGGTCGGTGAGGTCAGGCCTTGTCGACAACCTTCTTGACCGCATCCTTGGCCTTGCCGACTGCCTGCTGAGCCTCGCCCTTGGCTTCCTGGGCCTTACCTTCTGCGTGAAGCTTGGGGTTGTCGGTCGCCTTGCCGACGCCCTGCTTCACATTGCCGATAGCCTCGTTGGCGGCGCCCTTAACCTTGTCGGTCGTGCTGCTCATCGTCAGATCCTCTCGGTTGGTTACATCGGCAAATCAACCGTTTGCTGGGCCGAAGGTTCCACGGCGCTGCACCGTTAGGCTCATTCCCCAGCGGCCACTTGGCCTCTTCTCCCGCGTCCAACTCATCGCCAATCTCTGAGGAAATGATTCATGTCGAGCGCGGTTGTCGGCGCCCTCCGCGTCACTCTAGGACTGGATACCGCATCGTTTGAAGCGGGGCTGAAGAACGCGCAGGCCAAAGGCGCGGCGTTGGCAGCCAATCTGAAGGGGGTAACGGTTGCGGTCGCCGCTCTAGGCGCCGCAGCTGGCATGGCAGGCGCAGCCCTCGTTGGCGCGCTCGTCAAGAACTCTCTGGAATCGATCGACACGCAGTCCAAGCTGGCGGCAAAGCTCGGCGCGACGGTCGTCGGCGTGCAGGCGCTCGACCAGGCGGCCAACCTCGCGGGCGTCTCTGCAGAGGATATGGCGAAGTCGATGGGCGTCCTGAACGCTCGGCTCGGTGAGGCAGCACGCACCGGCGAAGGCTCGACCTATGAGGCCTTCAAGCGCCTAGGCTTGAGCATCCAAGAACTGTCGGCCATGGATGCCGACGAGCGCCTGGCGGCGATCGCCGACCAAATGGCAGCGCTTGGCTACACCACCCAGCAGCAGGCCGATTTTCTTCGGCAGGTCGGCATCCGCAGCCAGGACATGATCACCGTGTTGCAGGGCGGTGGCGATGCCATCCGCTCGGCGCGGAAAGACGTCGAGGATTTCGGGCTCGCGGTCTCGGACATCGACGCCAAGAAGATCGAGGCGGCCAACGACGCCATGACGCAGATCGGCGTGGTGGCGGCCGGCGTCGGCAACCAGATTGCCATTCGGCTCGCCCCCTATATCGAGGCGGCGGCCACCGGTTTGACCGACGCAGCCCGCGAAAGCGGTGGCTTTGGTACTGCGATCAGCACCGCGATTTCAGTTGGCGTTCGCGTGTTCGCGCGAATGAACGAAGAGATCTATCGAAGCCGCGTCGACTTTGATGCTCTCGTCGGCACGATCCTCGACGGCTTCGACAGCATCGCAGGCGCTGCGCCGAAAGGGATCGCTGCCCTCTTCGGCGGAACGGCAGAAGATTACGGTTTCAAACCCATCAATCAGTCGTGGGGCAAGCTGAAGGACAGCCTGCAAAAACCACCGACGACCGAGGAATGGGAAGCCTGGATCCAGACCATCAACGACAAGGCCACAGCTGCGGCCGAGGCGGCGCTGGCAGCGACAAAGCCCGGCGGTGGAACTGACGATAACGGCTCGAACGAGGCCGATCAGAAGGCGGCGGATCGGTATCGGGAGCAGCTGCAGTCGAAGCTCGAGCAACTGCAGAATTCGCTGTTGACCGAGCGCGAGGCGGAACTGAACAGCTACGCCGAACGCATGACCGACCTGCAAGATTATCTCGCTGCAGGCCTTTTGACCCGGCAGCAATATGCCGAGATGGCGCTGGCCGTCGAAGCTGATCACGCCAAACAGGTCAGGGAGTTGGACCGCCAAACAGCCGAAGAAGCGAAGAAGTCGGCCCAGATGAGGTTTGGCGCCATCAGCTCCCTGGCCGATTCCGCCAGCTCAATCATCGGTGAGCTGTTCGAGGGTAGCAAAGCGGCGGCCATCGCCCAGACGGTTATCAATACCGGACAGGCCGTGATGTCGACCTATGCGCAGTATGGCGGCACCCCTTGGGGCATCGCCGCAGCTGCGGGCGTTGCTGCAGCCGGGGCGGCGCAGATCGCGATGATGAGCCGGACAAATCGGAACTCGTCTGGAGGGTCCAGCGGCAGTTCGGCGAAAGCGGCTGCCGCCGCAACCCCCACGGGTGGCGACACGCAAGGCGGCTCGTCCTCGACGCTGTTCGTGCAAGGCATCAGCCGCGATCAACTCTTCAGCGGGGACGCCGTTCGCGACCTCGCGCAGAAGCTGCTCGATTACCAATCCGACGGCGGCAAGGTCGTGCTCGCATGATTGTCATCTCGCCGAGTGTCGTCCTTTCGTCCGGTAGTGGCGTCAACGCGAACAATCCCGTCGTCGGCTGGCAGAACTTGGTGACACGTGTCAACGTCGCGGCCAGCGGGGCAGCGGCGGCTTATCCCGTCCTGAACCTCGCCAACCCGTCGACGGCGCAGGCCCAGTCCTGGCGCGGCGCTAACACCGCCCAGCAATATCTGACCGTGACGGTCGGGACAGACGAGTTCATCGACTACCTCGCGGTCGCCCGGCACAATTTCGGCAGCGGCGCGGTCGTCGTCTCCGTCGAGGGCATGGCGGTTGATGGCGGCTCGTGGGTCGAGTTGGCCGGCGAGATGTTGCCGGCCGACGACAGTCCGTTGCTGTTCCGCTTCGTGCCGCAGGCGCTGTTCCTGATCCGGCTCAAGCTGCAGCCTGGCACCGTCGTTCCGAGCGCGGCGGTGCTCTATGTCGGCAAACTGCTGGTGCTGCAGCGGCGGATCTATGTCGGCCACACACCGATTCCATTCGGTCGCGAAAGCCGCGTCACCACCGGCGTCAGCGAGAGCGGCAATTTCCTCGGCCGGATCGTGCTGGGGGAATCGCTCGAGACCTCGGTCGACCTGCAGAACATGACGCCGAGCTGGTACCGGGCCGAGATGGACCCGTTCATCGTCGCCAGCAAGGAGGCGCCGTTCTTCTTCGCCTGGCGGCCTGACTCTTACCCGCGCGAGACCGGCTTCGCCTGGATGACGAACAACCCCAAACCGAGCAACCAGCGTTCCAACGGCATGATGCAGATCAGCCTTTCCATGGGAGGTGTTTCGCTATGACGACTGCCCGAGTGATTGCCCTGAACCCGCTCGCATGCGTGACGCTGCGCGTGGTTTTCCCGCGAGGTATGCGCGTTCGTCTGTGGCTCGGCGCCCAGATCATTCGGCTCGCTGCGGTCGTCGCCGGCGTCGACGCCACGGTCGAGATCGAAGGCTCGGAGCTGCGCGGTTGAAGGCTCTTACCTATGTCGAGATTGATCTCGACTACTGCAGCCTGACTTACGGCGTCGGCGCCTGCACTGCTGCGATCCCGACGACGGGGCCGCGCAAGTGCATGAACACGCTGAAGACGTGCCAGGTGCGTACCAAGTTCGTCAATGCGCCGATCACGCTGCGCTTCGCCGAGCCGGCCGACTACCTGCCGCGCGACATCGAGGCAATCCCGTCGATCAACGGCGTGTCGTTCACGCCGGGTACGGTTTCGCTCGGCGAGGATCTGGGCCAGCGCGCGACGCTGTCGGTGTCGTTCGGTGACCATCGCTGGTCGGACACCGGCCCGGGCTTCGACAAGTACCTGGCCGAGCGCGGCTATGACGCCTTTGAGCGCGGCACCTTCTGGGGCAAGTTTCGTGCGCGCCATCCCTATCTGCGCGGTCGCGCGATTCGCCTGATCCGCGGCGTTGTCGGCCAGGCGCTCGCCGACATGGAGGTGCGCCACTACATCCTTGAGAGCTTCACCGGCCCGACGCCCGACGGCATCTATACGCTGACGGCCAAGGACGTCCTGAAGCTGGCCGATGGCGACCGTGCCCAAGCGCCGAAGCTATCGAACGGGTTCCTCGTCTCGGCCATTACAGCTGCGGCAACGACTGCGACCCTATCGCCATCCGGTGTTGGCAATGCCGAATATCCGGCATCGGGCTATGTCGCGATCGGCGGCAAGGAGATCTGTGGCTTTACGCGTTCGGCTGACACGCTGACGCTGACACGGGCGCAATACGGCACGACCGCCGTGGCGCATGACGGGCAGGACCGTGCGCAGCTCGTCTTGCGCTATGTGGCCCAGGACCCAGCCAACATCATCGCCGATCTACTGCACACCTATGCCGAGGTGCCCGCCCAGTTCATTCCGATTGCCGCCTGGCTGACCGAGACCCAAGCCTTCAACCGCCGCCTTTACACCGGCGTCATCGCGGAGCCGACCTCTGTCAATGATCTCTGCTCCGAGCTGATCGAACAGGCGGCGCTGGCCGTCTGGTGGTCGGATACTCAGCAACAAATTCGCCTGCAGGTGCTGCGATCGATCCCGACGGACGCGCAACTATTCGACGCCGATACCATCCTGCAAGGCACGTTGTCCGTTCAGGAGCAGCCGGCCAAGCGTATCTCACAGGTCTGGACCTATTTCGGCCAGCGCAACCCGCTTCAGAGTGTCGACGAACCGGACAACTACCGTTCGACCGCGCTGACCATCGACCTGCAGGCACAGACCGATTACGGCGCGCCGGCGATCAAGAAGATCTTCTCGCGCTGGATCCCAGCCTTCGGCCGGACGGTGGCGCTCAGGCTGAACAACATCCAGCTGGGCCGCTTCCGCGATCCACCGCGCAAGCTCGGCTTCTCGTTGTTCCGTGCGCCCGGCGATCAGACCGTGCGCCAAGGCGGCGGCTACCGGGTTGGCTCGCAAGCCTTCCAGGACGAGACCGGCGCGCTCGTCACGGTGCCGATCCAGGTCACACGGCTCAATCCCGACGTCGACAAGTTCAGCATCGAGGCGGAAGAGATGCTGTTCGTCAACTTCGACAATGATGATTTGAGCCAACGCGTCCTGATCATCGATGGCGACGCCACCAACCTCAATCTACGCACAATCCACGACACGCTGTATCCGTCGCCAGTGAGTGGCGACAATCTCATTTGCGTCATCGAATCCGGCGTCAAGGTCGGATCAGCCAATGTCGGTTTCCCAGCCATTGAGGTCGGGTCATGGCCCTCGGGGGTCGACATTACCCTCAAGGTCCGGGGACGCATCCAGGGCACGGGGGGCAAGGGCGGTCGGTGGCCGAACACTGGCGCCCTCGCCCCAGAGAAGGGCGGCACGGCACTTTTCACTCGGTACCCCATCAAGATCGAGTTCGGGGGCGGTGAGATCTTCGCCGGCGGCGGCGGTGGTGTTGGTGTCGGCACCGCCTCCGTGCCCGGCTACGCCACCGGCGGTGGCGGCCGCGGTTATGTGGGCGGCTCGTACATCGAGATGACGGCCCAGGGTGGCGAACGAACATTTACCCAGCCAACGACAGGGACGCCGGAAGCGCCCGGTTTGGGCGGCGTCTCGATCAAGACCGGCTCGTTCGTAAACTGGAACCTGCGGGGGGGCGATGGCGGCGAAGCTGGACAGCGAGGCCAAGGCGGGGACGCCGGTGCTGCGGGCAACGCCATCGACGGCATCAGCTACGTGACATTCACGGCCGGCGCGGGCGACCGACGCGGCTTGGAGATCAATTGACATGGCATTGGCCCGACACCAGTTTTCCGTGACCGACGACGCCGGCAACGTCCTGCCCGGGGCGTCGGTCGAGGTGCGGCGCGAACAGGCGGGCGCGCCGCTCGCCGCGCTCTATTCCGATCGCGCCGGCACCGTTGCGCTCGGCAACCCCTTCCTGGCCGACAGCGAGGGCTTTGCCGGCCTGCATGTGATCGGCGGCGCCTATCGCATCACCGTGACAAAGGGCAGCTTCTCGCGCGTCCTGCGCTATGTTGCCATCGGCCGCGCTTCCGAAACCGACATCCAGTTCGTCAACCCGGCTGGGGCCTGGTCATCGTCCGGAACCTACGCGATTGGCGACTATGTCACCTATTCGGGGCGCACGTTCGTCAGCCTTCTGGATAGCAACCTCAACCACACGCCGCCGGCATCCGCGACCGACAACACCTATTGGATGTTCGCCCCGTCCGGGCCGGCGGGCGCAACGGGCCCGGCTGGGCCGGTTGGCCCGCTCGGGCCGTCTGGAGTGGCAGGACCCACAGGCGCCACGGGCCCGAGCGGCGCAGCTGGCCTCGGTATCAACCCTGCCGGCACATGGAGTGCCGTTACCACATATGCGACCGGCGACTACGTCACCTTCTCGGCCAACACCTATATTTCGCTGGTCGACGGTAACCTGAACCATTCTCCCTCCGGCAACACATCGACCACGGCATTCTGGATGTGGGTGCCGAGCGGAACGGTGGGGGCTACAGGTCCGACCGGGGCCACTGGCGCGACCGGCAGCGCGTCCACCGTTCCCGGCCCGACAGGAGCCACGGGCCCGACCGGTGCAGCTGGCGTGGGTGCCACGGGCGCGACGGGGCCAAGCGGTAGCCTGGGCGCAACCGGCGCCACCGGGCCGACGGGCGCATCAGGCCCGTCTGGGCCGGTTGGCCAAGGCCTCAATCCGCGCGGCGAGTGGGATGCAGGAACCACCTATGCGGATGGCGACTACATCACGTTCAATGGCCGGACGTTCGTCTCTCTCATCGGTTCCAACACCGGCAACGAGCCGCCCGACGCAGATGTTGGAAGCGCCGAGTGGATGTGGGTCCCTTCTGGTGCTGCCGGACAGGTAGGAGCCACCGGAGCAACCGGCGCGACGGGCCCTTCCGGGGCTACAGGGCCGAGCGGTGCTGCTTCCACCGTTCCGGGGGCTACGGGCGCGACGGGTCCGAGCGGGGGTATTGGCGCGACAGGCCCGACGGGAGCCAGCGGTACGCCGTCGTCCGTGGCTGGGCCTACGGGTGCAACGGGGCCGAGCGGCGTGGCGGGACCCAGCGGCCCTACGGGCGCTACTGGTCCGAGCGGAACTCCCTCCAGCGTTGCTGGTCCCACCGGCGCGACCGGGCCGACAGGCCCCAGTGGGGCAGCTTCGACGGTTGCCGGCCCGACAGGAGCTACAGGGCCGAGCGGCGTCGCGGATACCGCTCGCGAATGGACAACCAACCAGCGTCGCCGCGGCACCACCCTTACCTCTGGCACGACGATCACCCCAGACCTTGCCGTAGATCAGGATTGGACGCTTCTCCTCGCGCACACCGGGGCGACGCTTGCCAACCCGTCGAACATGGCAAGCGGCGTGGGCATGAAGGGCTCGATCTCCGGCACCAACAGCACCGGCAGCGGCTATTCGCTGGCCTATGGTTCATATTGGAAGCCGATCGGTTGGGCGACGGCGCCAAGCATCCCCTCGGCAGCGAACGCCCTCTGGCGCATCGACTACCACGTCGTCAGCGCGACCCGCATCGACTTCAGCGTCTCTGGCGTCGCGGCCGAGGATGTGCCGTTGCCGCCAGGGGCGACCGGAGCCACAGGGCCTACAGGGGTCACCGGCGCCACTGGCCCGACCGGGGTTGGAGCAACAGGCGCGACAGGTGTTGCAGGCCCGACAGGACCTACCGGCGTCACAGGGGCAACTGGTGTCACGGGGGCAACGGGTCCCACTGGCGTTGGCGCTACTGGCGCGACGGGGCCGGTAGGGGCTACGGGCGTGACTGGGCCGAGCGGCCCTGCAGGGGCAGGCTCCGGCGACGTGCTTGGTCCCTCATCTGCCGTAGATAGTCAGCTGGCCCTGTTCAATTCGACAACAGGCAAGCTGCTTAAGACAGGCCCTGCGGTGAGCACATTGCTACGGTCTGATCTCGCGAGCCAAAACCTGTCCGGTAGCGGCTTTACGTCGACTGCGGTTGATGACGGCACCAAGTCCAGCGGCACCTATTTGCCGGTGCCAACCGACGGGAACTTTCGAAAGATCACGGCGAACGGTGCGTTCACCTTCGCCGCACCCTCGGCGTCGGGCTCTTACAACCTGACGATCGACATCATCAATGGCGCTTCGGCCGGGCCCATCACCTTCTCCGGCTTCGTGAGCGGCTATCCCAAGGGCGACAGCTACACCACGACGAGCGGTGCCAAGTTCAAACTGCACATCTCGAAAACGGATGCTGGCGTCACGGGTGTTCTGGAGGCGTTGCAGTAGTGGCCTCCGGGATCATTATGCCGAGATATCCGGCCCTTGCCAAAAAAAAGGCGCTCGTCCTGATCGACCGGACCACGGGCACAAACATCGGAAATATGACGTCGGCCGGCGGCTTGGCGGCGGCATTCGACGGTGTCACGAGTCAAACATCCGCCTCTTGCGCACTCCTCGGCTCGGCCACGAATGCCTTTGTCGGGAAGACGCTCGCAGCTTCGCGCGCATTTGGCCAGGCGGTTGTCTTTGGCTCTAACAACGCGGGTTATGTGGCGGGCGCGGGAACACCAGCGGTCACGCTAACGGTCTATGGGAAGCAGGGCGCCGCGCCATCAAGCGGCACCAACGGGACGGCTCTGGGGTCAATATCCTTCTCCGACACATCCAACGAAAGCACTGGCCGAACGATCGCCTCAACCGACCTCGGGACGGTCTGGGACCATCTCTGGATCTATGTCGCGCAAGGCGGGTCTGCCGCAAACATGTTCGTTGCCGAGCTTCAGCTCTACGCATGGGAATAGCCGATGTCGCAAGAACTTGCCCTTATCCGCACAACGCCCCCAGAGGCGATCGTTTCGGTGTTTCCGGAAACGGTCGGCCGCATTGATCTGCCGGGCGTCGGGCAGCTTTCTCCACCTCAAGACGGCTGGGAGGGTGACGGCTATCGCATCGCGGCGATCGAGCCATCGGTGACCCCGGCCGGGAAGCAGCGGGTGTCCCCCGGTGTCGAGGGCGTCGAGCTTGTGAATGGCCTGCCGACATGGATTTTGACAGATCTGCCGCCGGAGCCCCGTCGGCAGGTGCCGAAAGCCATTGTCGAACAGCGCTTGATTGAGGCCGGCCTGATGGACGCAGCGTTCGCCGCGCTGTCCTCGAGCGGCGTGTTGTTTGCCCGCTGGTATAGCCGGATATCCGATGCTGTCTTCTTCGATGATCCAGACGCCCTGGCGCTGCTCAACGCCATTGGCGCGGATGCCGACGAGATCATGGCGCCGTGAGCACCCAGCTTTCGAACGGCTTGCTGGCGCGGCGGAGGCGGATCAACGACAGCGTCCCGCTTCCCGACCCGACCTATGCCTATGGGGGCCAATCTTACGCCACCGGTATCGCGGCATCGGCCAGCTTTACGCTGAACAATCTCGGCAGCGACTACGCCAACAGGTACGTCGTCCTGGGCATCAGCTACGCCGGTTCAGCTGATATCACGGACCTGACGATCGGGGAGCAGCCGGCCACCATCATAAACGACATCGGAACCAGCCCCAGGCAGGTTCTCGCTATCGCCAAGGTGCCGACCGGTACATCTGCGACGGCGGCAATAACGTTCAGCGGCACTGTGGGGCAGGCGGCTTACACCTGGGCAGTTTTGAACGACTTGCAAAGCATGATCCCTGCGTCACAGGGCACGGACGCGGGGACGAACACGACCAGTGTGAACGTGTCGATCCCTGCCAAGGGCTATTGCCTCGCATACTGGCGCGTCAGTTATGGCGCCAGCCCCAACAGCACAAGTTGGTCGTTCGGGATGACCGCCTCCATGAACGAGAACTTCGGTACCCAGCAGCGGCATTCGCTCGCGTGGACAAGGTTCACCAATGCCGGAACCTACAACGTCGTGAACACCTTCAACTACTCCGCGACACGCCTGAACGTCGCCGTCTTCCGATAGCCGCCGGCCATCCTCCCAACCATCCTCAGGAGTCCCCCGCATGCGATTTCACGTCGTCGCGCTTCCGCACACCCATGTGACGGATGCGTTCTCTGCCTGCGCCTTCACGATGAAGGTGAAGAATTTCTGCCGGATGATGACTGAGCGGGGGCATGAGGTGGTGCTCTATGCCGGCGAGCAAAACGCGGCTCCGGTGACCGAGCACGTCGTCTGCATCGACGAGGCGGCGCGGGCAGCCCATGTCGGCGACCGGCACTACACCGAGGCGCCTTGGGAGCCGTTGAGCCCGGCGTGGACGGTGTTCCTGGCCAACGCGATCGATGGCATCCGGGCGCGGGCGGGGCAGCGCGACTTCATCTGCCTGATCGGCGGCTATGCCCAGAAGGCAATCTCGGATGCGTTCCCGGCTCACCTCTGTGTCGAGATCGGCGTCGGCTATGGCGGATGCGTCCTGCCCTTCAAGATCTTCGAGAGCTATGCGTGGATGCACACCGTCTACGGCGCTCGGTCGATGAACGCTCCCTGTGCAGTCGATGGTGCTTGGTACGACGCGGTGATCCCGGGCTATCTGGATCCGGCGGAGTTTCCCTACCGGGGGAGGCACCGTCGCGAGCACGACTACTATCTGTTCGTCGGTCGGCTCATTGACCGCAAGGGATATCGGGTCGCCCAAGAGGTCTGTGAAAAGCTGGGCAAGCGGCTCGTTCTGGCGGGCCCGGGAGAGCATCACGGCTATGGCGAATTCGTCGGCGTCGTCGGCCCGGAAGAACGCGGACGGCTCATGGCTGGCGCCAGGGCACTATTCGCGCCGACGACTTACATCGAGCCGTTCGGCAACGTCGCCATCGAGGCTATGGCCTGCGGTACACCGGTCATTGCCACGGACTGGGGAGCGTTCACGGAAACCGTCGTTGATGGGGTGACGGGGTACCGCTGCCGCTCATTCGCGGAGTTCATCCAGGCGGCAAAAGCTGCGCCGCATCTCGACCCCCAAGTGATCCGCCGGCACATCTTGCGCCACTACTCCCTCGGCGTGATCGGCGCCCAATACGAACGCTACTTCGAGCGGCTTTCTACCCTTTGGGGCCAGGGCTGGTACGAGGTCGCGGCCTAGGTCGTCGCCTCGACCGCTAAACCAACGCCTTCGCCTGCCCGCCAAGGCGGCATGTGCAAAAAGCGCTCGACTGCCTTCACGCGATAGCGCTCTCCGTCGATCTCAACGGTGTGGCCGATCAGGTGAGCGAAATCATCAGTCTCGAGGTCCAGCTTTACCCCGGCCATCCGTTGGCCGGCAGCTTCGTACCATTGAGCGTTCTCAAACCTCGGCATCATCCCGTCCTCTGTGGCAAGCCGCATTCTATCACTCCCATGTCGGGCAGTGAATTCTAACCACCTCCCCACATCACCGGAGACAAGACATGACGTGCATCTCAGCGCGGGCGCGAACCCATGCGCGGTAATCTGGATGAATGCCTGACGCTCATCTTCGGCAGCGAGGGCGGCTATGTGAACCACCCGAAGGATCCGGGTGGCGCGACCAAGTACGGGATCACCGCGGCGACGCTAGGCGCGCATCGCGGGCTGGGGCGGCCGGCGACGCCGGACGAGGTGAAGGCACTCTCCCTCGCCGAGGCAACCCGCATCCTCGAGGCGCAGTACGCGCGTTCAATCCGGTTCGACGACCTGCCGGTTGGCATCGACTATGCGGTGCTGGACTTCGCGGTGAACTCTGGGCCGGCTCAGGCGGCGAAGACCCTCCAGCGCGCGCTCGGCGTCAACCCGGACGGCGTGATCGGCGAGAAGACGATCGACGCGATCATGAACCGGCAGCAGGCGGCTCTGATCAATCTCTACTGCGACGAGCGGCTGGCCTTCCTGAAGAAGCTCAAGACCTGGTCGACCTTCGGAAAGGGCTGGGCGCGGCGCGTGGCCGAGGTGAGGGCGGGCGCGGTCAAGATGTCTCGAGGCGCATCGCCGATGACGCCTGTGACGCCAGCCGGAACCGCCAAGGCGCTGCCGGCCGATACCAAGGCGACGGCCACGAGCGGCGGTAAGGGCTCGATCATGGCGACGATTGGCGTGGCCACCACGACGGTCTCGGCGACAACCGACAAGCTCGCCCCGCTGGCAGGCGCCGGGAACAAGCTGATCGATTATGCCTTCACGGCCCTGACCGTCATCGGCGTGCTGCTCTCGGTCGCAGGCATCGCGCTCGTCGCGCGCAGCCAGCTTCGCGCCCTTCGCAGCGGGGCACCGGTATGAGCAAGCCCCAGCCGTTCGAGCCCACATACCTCCCGTCTCCACACCCTCCAGGCAGCGGTGAGGTGACATGACCGCGATATGGGCATGGTTCCTCGCCTCTCGTGTCGGCCGCTATTGCGCCGCCGCGCTGGCAATCGTCGTCATCATCGGCGGCGTCATTCTCAAACTCATGGCCATGGGAAGGGCGCAGGAACGCGCTGCCCGAGCGGTCGGCAAGCTGACGGCCATCTCCAAAAGGAAGACTAGCGATGAAAAGGTTGATGCGATGGGCGCCGCTGATAGGAAGCGGGCTCTTGATGGCTGGCTGCGTGACGACGGTAAACGGTGATTTCTGCGACACGTCCAGCCCGATCCGGCCTTCCGTGGAGGACCGCCTGACCGATGGCACCGCTTCGCAGATCCTCAAGCACAATACCTACGGCGCCCAAAACTGCGGATGGAAGCCACGATGACGAGAGAAGACATTGCGACGCGCGCGGACCAATTCGCCGCCAACACGATGATCCTGGTGCTTTCGCGCTTGGCCATGCTCGTGACGCCCGCGCTGCTGAGCGCCATCGGGTTTCTATTCTGGCTCTACCTGGCTGACATCTCTGCCGATGCCAGTACGGCTGTTGATGCAACGGCCAGTCTAAAGACCCGCGTCACTCTGATCGAGAACACCCAGACGGTCGGGCGCGAGGACCGGATCCGGTACCAGGATCAGGTGTTGGCGCAACTGGTGAAGCTGACCGACAAGGTTGACAACCAGGCCAGCCAGATCGCCGCGCTGACTGCCACGATCGACGCCGTTAAGGCGAGGCCGCGCTAGTCCCGCGCCCCATAAGCGATATCACCTATTCGGCCCGCGTCCTTTTCAGGATAGCGGGCCTTTCTGTTTCTGGTGTCCAACGTGTTGCCAGAGCAAAGCCCTAGCTGAGCCGACAAAACGGCCCAGTGGATTCATGCCCTTCCGCCGCAGAATCCCGCCATTCCTGGCCGGATATTGTAGATACGATTCGCAGGGGTGTCCGCAAAAGTGTGGAGACCCCCCTTATCCGCAAAACTGCGTGAAAGGGGTTTGCATCCCGTCGTGCAAACCTATCACCGCACGCGGCCGGTGCAGTGATCCCGGCCGGAACGCGGTCATTGTGGGAAATTCCCACATTGAGCTGCTACGTCATCACGACCTTGGACCTGCATCCGTGTGACGCGGATCCAGCATGTGCAAATTCTGCACGAACTGCCTTCGAGACAAAGGCGGTTGGACCTGCATGGTGTCACAACGATTCAGGAGGGCGGGTTTCTCGACAAGCTGTCCAAAAACGTCAGGGCGGCCGGTTATTGCCCCCGGCGCAACAACCTCCATTGTCGTCATGGCAACGCAGGGTGCATTCGTGTGACACGAACGTAGGTCGAGTTCACTCGCCACGCGGTGTGGCAAGCCATATGGCAGGCAGGGTCAACATGAGCGGGCGCGCCTGATCTCAATGTGGGAATTTCCCACTATGAGGTGAGCGCCATGTCGCATTCCATGTCGCGTGGCCCTGCCGTGCCTAAATGGAAACCGTTGTAAACCAACGTATTTGGCTGCAACACGGATGCGACATGGAAAGACGCCTCGGATCAGGCGCCTTTTCGCAAGTGTATGATATAATTAGGAAAATGTTGGTAGCGGAGGAGGGACTTGAACCCCCGACACGCGGATTATGATTCCGCTGCTCTAACCAGCTGAGCTACTCCGCCCCAGGACCGGCGCTTGGCGCCGGCTGGAATGGCCCGCTTATAGGG
>Ga0153995_1000024_pt1 | contig 31209 bp, 25 predicted proteins | sample TSNC079MetaG_FD_104678 | JGI IMG/M metagenome (GOLD analysis project Ga0153995, IMG submission 104678) | Attine ant fungus gardens microbial communities from North Carolina, USA - TSNC079 MetaG | ecosystem: Host-associated > Fungi > Mycelium > Unclassified | place: USA: North Carolina, Lumber... | reverse complement strand
CGCCATTCGAGTGTGTCGAGTTGTCGGGCGTTGGTGCTCGTCACTGCAATCCGGTCGCTCGGGGCGAGTGCAGCAAGCAATGTTGTGTTGACGCCTCCAGACGCACTGCGGGAGCCGAAGACGAATCGGTGCGCACCGAACGTCCCTATGCCCGCGGCAAGGTCCGCTGGAGCAGCGAGGTTCGTGATCTGGAGAAGCACATTCGGGCAGCGGTCGAGCAGTCGCCAGATCGCGGGTTGTTCGCACACCCTGTCACCAAGTACGAGTAGTGCCACTTCCGGCGCCGAGCATGCGAAGTTCGCCAGCTCCGCAAGAGGGAGCGCGCCGGATCTGCCGTAGTCGAGCGCTAAGGCGTAGCCTTCTCGTTCGCAGACTGCAGGAAGGGGCTCGATTGCCCAGTCAGTCAGGGGGAAAGCGCCTTTCGAGGAGCTAAGATTCAGCCTCACTACGCCGGGTGCGCCCGCGTCGATAGCCTCCCGTGCCTTGCCGATGTATACCCACGGGTCGAGTGACGGAACAAACACGAACTGTCGTCGAAGAAGGGCTCCGCTGGTGGACGTCTCTTGCCACACTTCGTTCCCCGAGATGTCGGGCACCCAGGCCTCCTGACCGGGGCCGTGCTGCCAGGACTCCGAAGAAGGTGCGTCAGTGTCAACTAGATCGATGGTCATGTAGTCCTCATTGCTGGAATGCCGGCCGGGCGGCCGACAGGATGTCGTCGACGGTTCGATCCGCGGCCATATCTGTCTCTGCCCAGTGCCGAGCTAGACGAGCCATAACTTCCGCGGCAGAACCCGCGATGCGCGCTGCGCATTCGAAGTCCGTAGCATACGAAATAGCTTGACGCAGTTCGGGAGTGCGCCGTGCGGCGTGGGTTACGTCGCTGGTTACCAACACGTCCGCGAATTCGGCGAACACGTTTCCGAGGTTCTGCTGTATGGAACGCCAGGCGACCCCTGAGGGGTCGAGAACTTTGGCGTTCGCCCGGTACTCCATGACAAGCCCTTCGAGCGGCTTCATGAAGAGGGAACGAGTGAGTTTGACCGCGGCCGCCTGCCCCACCGCATCGCCTGCGATGTCGACGGCGAACCCGAGCCTGCGCAGTGCCGTTTCGGCTGCTGCAGATCGCAGTCCGCTGATCGCCAGAAGCGGGCGGTCGACCACCCGGTCCAAGGAATCGAGGAGCGCGACGTCGACCCAGTCGTTGGAATCTGTGCCAGCGGTGGCAACCTTGGACCACGGCGGAGCACTTGCCCAGTCGAGGATCATCGGGCTGCCCGCGACGTGCGAACGCACGAACTCGGCGGCAGCCGAGGCTACAGACGATGGCACGCACAGTGCGACGTGGGACGCGGTGACGTGTTCCTGTGCGCCGACTTGGATGACTCGCTCGTGTTGTGACGGGGGCACCCGAGGTGCGTCGTCTCTGACAAGAACGGTGCCGCCGGCGGCTAGTACACGTTCGGACAGCACGAAGCCGACCGAACCATGACCGACAATCAGCCAAGTATCAGCTGTGCGCTGTTCGGATGTGACCGCGTCTCCCGTTGTGGTGATCGGATCTCGCGTATTCACCGTGTCTTCGCTCCCGATCAGTATGTGGCCTCGGACGAGGCTCACCAGATTGTGTGGACATGTGAAAGATAGGCATGTGGCTGCCACCGTGAGGTCCTTGAGTTCCGGGCGCCGGAACGGTGCAGAGCGAACCCCCGCTGCGCCGAACTACTTTGCACCCAAAACGAACTGAGGAGGTACGGCCATGCCGGGACCAATGAACGGAATCCGAGTCGTTGAGCTGGCGGCATGGGTTGCCGGGCCGTCGGCCGGTGGGATTCTCGCCGACTGGGGTGCGGACGTCATCAAAATCGAGCCGCCAGCGGGAGATCCGCTTCGCGCGATTTACACAGAGTTGGGGCCGGATGTCGATTACAACCCGTTCTTCGACCCGGACAACAGGGGTAAGCGCAGTGTCGTCCTGAATCTTCGGGATTCGAAGGAATCCGAGCGCGCCCTTGAGATCATCGCCACAGCCGACGTCTTCCTGACGAATATGCGTGGCGCCGCTCTCCGACGACTGGGTTTGGATCACGAGACGTTGCGTGCCCGCGACCCGCGGTTGATCTACGCGTTCATTACTGGCTACGGATTGTCCGGGCCGACCGCTGGTGCAGGCGCGTTCGACCTCGGTGCCTGCTGGGCGCGCGGGGCGATCGCCGATCTATTGGCCGTTCCTGGCCAAGACATTCCCTTGCAGCGCAGCGGAATGGGCGATCACTTCGCCGGTGTCACGGCGGCGGGAATGATCAGCGCGGCATTGTTCGATCGTGAGCGAAGCGGTGAGGGACAACTGGTATCGACGTCGCTGGCACGCGTGGCGGGATACCAGGTGAGCAGTGACCTCAACACGAAACTTCTACTCGACTTGGACCCCGCGCACCCCGTACGCACAGCACCTGCCAACCCGCTGGCCAACAACTACGCAGCCGCTGACGGAAAGAGATTCTGGTTGCTCGGGATCGAGTCGGACCGACACTGGCCCACGCTGATCAGAATTGTCGAACGACCGGAGTTGGAGAGCGACCCGAGGTTCTCGAGCATCATGGCTCGCTACGAGAACGCTGGAGAACTGGTGGCCCTGCTGGATACAGAGTTTGCCAAGCGTCCACGCTCGGAATGGGCGGAACGGTTCGACAACGAAGACAACTTCTTCTGGTCACCTGTCAACGACGTGGCAGACCTGCTAGCTGACCCCCAAACCCAGGCTAGCGGCATGCTGGTCGACACCGAAGACGGTTCAGTCTCGCGGCCGATGGTAGCCAGCCCCGTTGACTTCTCGCGGACCCCGGTAGTGGTGCGAACCCGCGCCCCACGGCTGGGCGAGCATACGGACGAGTTGCTCCAGGAACTCGCCGACCGTTCTGCCACGACCGGCGCTGCAGTCCGATGAGCCCCATCGCAGAAACCCACGACGAGATCGCAGCATTGCTCTCCACGCGTAACAATTGGGGACGCTGGGGTCCTGATGATGAACGCGGCGCAGTCAACCTGGTGACGCCGGAACGGACCCGTGCGGCCGCTGCAGGTGTCGACACCGGCACGGTGATGTCGCTGAGCCGACCATTCCCCAAAGAACCCGGTCCGACAAACCGGAAACCGGCCAACCACTACGTCATGCAGGAGCCACGCGGAGCTGGTGGCATGGCGTCGGATTACCTGGGCCTGAACTACCACGGGCTTGCTTGCACCCATATCGACGCCCTCAATCATGCTTGGGGTGAAGAGGGTATGTGGAACGGACGTCAACCCGAGGACGTGCTGCATCCCTCCGGTGCACTGTGGGCCGGTATCGATGCGTGGGGTAGTGGAATTGTCACGCGGGGAGTGCTTCTCGACGTACCCCGACATCGTGGTGTGGGTTATGTGACCCAGGATCGGCCGGTGCACGGTCGCGAGCTTGCTGACATCTGCGCGGCGCAGGGAGTGGAGATTCAGCCCGGTGATGCCGTTGTCGTTCACTCAGGCCGCGAGGAACATGACCGACACGAGGAACCATGGGGGACAGGCAATGCCAGGCCAGGACTGCACGCGTCGTGCCTGGCCTTCCTCCGCGACACCGACTGCTCGGTTCTGGTCTGGGACATGCTTGACATGGCACCGAACGGCGTCGACATGGACTGGGCGGTGCATGCAGCCCTGTATGCGTTCGGTACCGCTCTGGTGGACAACGCCTTGCTCGAGCCACTCGCGGACGCCTGCGCCGAGCGTGAGCGTTACGACTTCATGTTCGTCGCTGCGCCCCTGCCTGTCGCAGGGGGAACCGGGTCCCCGATCAATCCGTTGGTGATCCTGTGAGTCGGCCGTACAACATCGACGGGTACAGGACCCAGGCGCAGCGTGCCTTACCCAAGGCAATCTTCGATTTCGTGGATGGCGGTGCCGGTGACGAATGGACGATGCGTGAGAACCGCGCTGCATTCGAACGACACGCCTTCCTGCCATCGGTACTTCGCGACGTCAGTGAGTGCTCCCTTGCCACCACTGTGTGCAACCGAGAGATGGCGAGTCCGATCATGTTAGCGCCGGCGGGTCTGGCCGGAATGGTGCATCCCGAGGGCGAACGAGCGCAGGTTCTCGCGGCCCGAGAGCACGGGGTTATTGCTATTACCTCGTCGGCGTCGACCTACTCCTTCGAAGAGTTGACGGAGGCAGTGCCGGACCATCTTCCGTGGTTTCAGCTCTACCCGTATAAGGACCGTGGTTTCTATGGAGAAATGGTGTCCCGGGCCGCGGATGCGGGTTTCACAGGACTTTGCCTGACAGTTGATGCATCAGTGTCTGGTAAGCGCGAGCGTGATCTTGCCAATCACCTCAGCGTTCGTCCGCTTCGCGTGACGTGGGGAAATGTCACGGGCGCCGCACGACACCCCCGGTGGTTGGCCGGGATTCTCAGAGAGAGACGCATCGTTGCGCGAATGTCTACGGAGGCACTTGGTCAGGACCGACCGCCACTGCGTAGCTTGCTGCGATCAGCGGGCAACTCTGCCGCGAATCTAGTTGAACTGCTCCCGAGACAGTCGACGTGGGCCGATTTGGAGTGGTTGCGCGAAAACTGGTCCGGCCCTTTGGCGGTAAAGGGCATCGTGAACCCCGAGGATGCACGACGTGCAGCAAGCCTCGGAGTTGACGCGATCGTCGTGTCGAATCATGGCGGCCGTCAGTTGGACGGGATACCTGCGACGTTCGACCTCCTTCCACGAGTCCGTGACGCGGTGGATGATCACGTCGACCTGATTCTTGACGGAGGGATCCGTCGGGGTGCGGACATAGTGAAGGCACTGTGTCTCGGTGCGCGTGCGTGCATGGTGGGACGGCCTTGGGTCTACGGTCTTGCAGCTGCTGGTTTACCAGGTGTGAGCGGGGTTCTGGAGATATTGGAAGAGGAGATGGCTATCGCGATGGCTCTTCTCGGTGTCCGGAATGTTTCCCAGCTTGGCTCGTCACATATCGCCTGAAAGTGTCGGGACAGCGGGGGCGTTGTGTGTTAACGCGCGCCGGCTGCGATTCACCTCCGTCATTCGAGTAGCCACGACCCGTGGCTACTCGGAACGACGGAGGGCGTGCCAGCCCTGTTCATCAACTGGGCTTAGCCTCCGCGTCGTCGCGGTACTGCGCTAGCACTGCCGCCTCAGTTTCGGTCAATGTTCGCATGTCATCATCACGTACGGACTGCACGGCCAGATGCAATCGTATGGCCTCGACTTCGTGCCCGAAGTGTGCCAGGAGCATTGACATGGCGGCATATGCCCCGCGCGGGTCAGCGTTGCCGGCCGGCGTCTCGGCCACCTTCGCTGCAGAGGCATGGAGTGGTTCGAACAGGGACGGTCCGCTACCGCAGGCATTGAGGTCTGCTGAACCCGATCGGTGAAGTGACCGGGTGACCGCTGCAGCCACGTCGGTGACAATGTCGCCGAAAAGATTGTCGGTCACGATCACGTCGAACCGGGATGCGTCCTCGATCAGCCGGACGCAGGCAGTGTCCGCGTCGAGGTAGGTGCATTCAACGTCTGGATAGCGAAGCGATAGATCTGCGAGCACCGAGAGCCAAATACTGCCGGAGTATTCGAGGACACTTACCTTGTGCACGAGAGTCAGCGTCTGGCGACGCTTGCGTGCAAGCTCGAACGCGTAACGCAGAGCACGCTCGACTCCGAAGGCAGTAGTCACCGAACCCTGGGTTGCCACGGCGTGCCGGGTCTGGGGCCGCAGGACGCCACCCTCACCGATGTAGCCTCCCTCAGTGTTTTCTCGGACCACAACGACATCGACGCCGCCCTCTCCGTTGTAGCGGCGCACGTTGACGTACAGGTCGAGTTCCGCGCGGAGTTTGAAGATGATGCCACGCTCGAGGAGCCCACGTGGAATGCCGTCGGCACCGACCGGAGGGGACCCGACCACTAGCGCGTCCATTTTCCGCAGAGCCTCGAGATCGCCCTCCGGAAGTACGTCACCGGTGGCGAGAAATCGCCGAGCCCCGAGATCGAATTCGGTGACGTCGACGGGAAATCCAATGGATTCGAGGACTCGCAGTGCCGACGTGGCGACCGCCCGGCCGTGTTCCGTAACGGGTACAAGCCCGATCGACAACACCATGTGTTCCTCCAGGATACGAAAATCGGGTCCGAGACCCGTTGTCGCCCAGACGCTAGTAGGTGTGTTCCGGGGACGGCGACGCGAATGTTCCTGCCACTGGAACACCCATTCGCTTCCGGGTGCCTGCCCACGCAAGATGAGGCCCAAGCAGTATCCCAGGCCTGACTCACTCGCGGCCGGACAAGGGTGATGCCCTCGACAACCTGACGGACGGCGGAAGGAATCGCTATGGAAAAGATCATGATCATCTCCTCGGACGGTCACGCGACAGGTCGCGTGGACGACTACCGTGAGTACCTCGATCCCGAATTCCGCGAGGAATACGACGACTACTGCGTGGAGTTCAAGAAGCAGCCTCGATACGCCTTCGACCCGGAGGTCTTCAAGCTCCGCGCCGACCTCGACGTCGTAGAGGAGTGGGATCGCGAGGTCAACGAGGCCGGCGTCATGGAAGGCAAGTGGGACATGGACGTCCGACTAGCCGAGATGGACAAGCACGGTGTCGCCGCCGACATCATCTTCCCGGACTTCGGCAAGCCATTCGAGCTGTACTCCGCCACGCAGGGCGCCAAGGAAGGCGCCAAGCCGCTGGACTTCAAGCACAAGCAGGCGTCGGATCGCGCCTACAACCGTTGGCTGGTCGACTTCACGTCTCCCGCACCCGAGCGTTTCGCGAACATCGCAATGATTGAGTTCGACGACGTCGACGCCGCAATCGCGGACATGCACTGGGCGAAGGAGCAGGGTTTCAAGGGTGTCCTTTGCCCGATGTTCGAAACCAGCGCACCGCTTTTCGACAAGAAGTTCGACCCGGTGTGGAGCACCATGGAGGATCTCGGACTGATCCTCAACTCGCACGGTGGCGTGTCCTCCACGAACCGCGCCGGTGAGCGCGATATCTCCGTCGAATCGATGCCGCACCCGGCAATGATCCTTCCGATCATGGCGCGCCACATCGAGTTCTTCACCCACGAGATCCTCGATCAGTTGATCTTCTGTGGTGTGTTCGAACGCCACCCGAACCTCAAGGTCGTCTTCACCGAGCAGGGTTCTGCCTGGGTACGCCCGAAGCTTGCCGGAGCTGACTACACGTGGAAGGGAAGCTACGTGCGTAGCGATCTTCGTGACGTCGTCAAGCACTCGCCGACCGAATACTTCGAGCGTCAGTGCTGGATCGGGTCGTCGTTGCTGTCGCGTCACGAGGTCGCGATCCGGCACGACATCGGCATCGACAAGATGATGATCGGCACCGACTTCCCGCACCTGGAAGGTATGTGGCATCCCTCGGTCAGCGAGTACCTGCGGGCCACCTTCGGAGTCAACCACGTACCCGAAGACGAGGCTCGACAGATGATGGGCACCACCGCCGCCAAGGTCTTCGACTTCGACGTCGAGAAGCTTGCCCCCCTCGTCGAGCGGATCGGCCCCACCGCCGACGTCGTTCTGTCGGAGCCGGGCCGGGATCTATACCCGCGCGGCGACGTCCACAAGCCGGCCGCAGGCGCGCTCGTCTGAGTCGCGAGCGGAAAACCATTCACCACGTCCGCGGGTCCTCACGGGCAACCCGCCGATGATCTTTCGCGTCGTCCTAGGCCGATGACGTGTGTAGGAGCAGCCTGCTATGCCTGAAACGAATGACACCTTCGATTTCGACGTGATCGTCGTCGGTGCCGGACCCACCGGACTGACACTCACGATCGACCTGGGGCGCCGAGGCGTCCGCTGTCTGATCATCGAGAAAGAGCCGACGCCGGCGCCGTGGCCCAAGATGGACCGGTCCAACGCGCGGACCATGGAAATCTATCGTCGGTTGGGGATCGCCGAGCGTGTACGTGAGCTCGGCTATCCCGCCGACAACCCGATGGACATCGTCCTGGCCACGACGATGAATGAGCCTGCCGTTGCAGTGCAGTCGTATCCCTCGGTGGCGGAGCGTCGCGAGCAGATCGCGGCATGCACGGACGGCAGTTACCCGCTCGAGCCCTACCAGCTGGTCTCACAGAACACCATCGAACCGCTGCTGCGCGACGTCGCGGAGAACGAGACTTCGAACACCACGGTCCAGTACGGCCACGAGCTGATTGATTTCACTCAGGACACGGACGGCGTGTCCGTCGTCGTCCGCGATGCGGACGGCGCGGAGCGGACTTACCGGTGCGGCTTCCTCGTCGGCAGCGACGGCGGAACCAGCACGGTACGTAAGAAGCTCGGCATCAGGCTCAACGGCCGCGCCGCGATCGGCGAGATCCGGCAGGTGATCTGCCGATCGGACGACATGTACGAGAAGATGGCTATCACCAAGGGGCGTCACTACCACTTCGTCGGCAGCGACGACGGACTCGTCGTCCACGGTGACCGCAAGGAAATGTCCTACGGTACAACCCTTCCCGAGGACACCGACTTCGAGGCGCACATCCGCGGGCTCATCGGGTTCGACTGCCACCTCGAGATTCTCACAGTGAACACGTGGCGACCGCACCTGCTACTCGCTGACCGGTATCGGGACGGCCGTATATTCCTGGCCGGCGACGCCGCGCACCTTGTCATCCCGACCGGCGGCCTGGGAATGAACACTGGCATCGGCGACGCGATCGACCTCGCCTGGAAGCTTGCGGGCGTCGTGAACGGGTGGGGCGGCCAAGGATTGCTCGACGGCTACGAGCTCGAACGCAGACCGGTGGGCAGACGGAACATCGAGGCGTCCGGGTGGGCGACCGACGGTGCCACACTGTACCGCCAGATCTCGAGCACCTACGAGGAGTCCGAGGGCGAGGCTGGTGCGGCCGCTCGGGAGCGTCTGGTCAACTCGTTCCTTAACGACCACGGCCGCATGCACGGCATGGTGGGCGTGGAGACTTGCTACTCGTACGCCGGTTCACCACTGGTCGCGCACGAGCCGGGCAACATCCCATCCTGGGAGTTCAGCCGGATCGAACCGCACGGACGCCCGGGTATCCGGATCCCACACATGTGGCTCAAGGACGGTACGCCGTTGCAGGATTCGCTCGGTGCCGACTACACGCTGCTTGACCTGAGCGGCGAGGCGGACACCAGCGCGTTCGAGGACGCGTTCGGTGACCTGAAGGCGCCGCTGCAGGTAGTTCGGATGGACGAGCCGCAACTGCGTGACTTCTACAACGGCTCCCTGTTCCTGCTCCGGCCGGATCTGCATATCGCTTGGCGTGGTGATGCGGTGCCGTACGACGCACGTGCGATCGCGGCCCTGGCGACCGGACACGGGCCGGGTTACCGGCGCTGATCTGTCCCTTTTGTGTCAGGCCCGGCGCAGTCGATCGTCGACTGCGCCGCTCACGTCCGCGGGGCACTCGCCCGGCTTCCGGAATCGAACGTGCACTTACCCGATAGTCTTCCGGTCGCTACCTGCGATGGCAGCAGGCGCAGATGAATGATTGCTCCGCAAAGCATCTGGCGGAATCGACCACAATCCGAGTGAGGAGCAAAAATGAGTTCTTCCAAACCGGAATCACCCGGTGGCAACAAGGTCCAGGGAATCGGCGGCGCTGCCGTCGACCTCCGTGATCCGTGGCAGAGCTGGCAAGAGTTAAGCGGAAGCAAGCCATCCTCGCCACAGGGTGACGGAAGCGAATCGTGCTGGTATTTGCTCGGGTACGCCGACACCCGGCGAACGCTGCAAGACCACGAGCTCGCGTCCAGTCAGAAGGACCCGTACGGCAAGACATCAGAGGATTTCGGGTTGATTCCAGGCGAGCTTGATCCGCCGTTGCACCGCAGTTACAGGAGCATCCTAAACCCGTTCTTCTCACCGTCACGTATCGCAAAACGGGAGAGCAACATTCGGAACTTCTGTGTCGAGTTGATCGAGGGGTTCAGAGAATCCGGATCGTGCGACTTCATGGAACAGTTTGCCTTTCTCTATCCCACTGCGATCTTCCTCGAAATTTTCGGGCTGGATGTCGCTCGTTGCGAGGAATTCGTCGAACTGACGCATCGTTTCGCGAGGCCACGCAGTGACACTGAGCGGCAGGAGGTTGAGGCGTCGATCGACGCAGCCCTGCACGAGCTGTTCCGCCAGCGGCGGATCGCACCGAAAGACGATCTGGCGAGCGAGCTGCTGCGTGCCGAGATCGACGGCGAACCCATTCCGGAGCGCGAGTTGTTGAGCATGGGCCGTCTGCTGTTCATTGCAGGTCTGGACACGGTGGCCGCGACCCTGGGATGGTCGTTCCTCCACTTGGCAACCCGTCCGAAGGATCGAATAGCGTTGGTGGACAATCCCGAATTGATAGATTCGGCCGTCGAGGAGTTCCTTCGATACTACTCGGTGATCACGGTTTCCAGGACATTGACCGCCGACACCACGATCAACGAATGCCCGATGCGTGCGGGCGACACCCTGGTAGTTCCGTTTGCCCCCGCCAATCGAGACACCACTGAGTACGATCGCGGCGATGAGTTCGTCATCGATCGGTACCCGAACCGCCACGTGGGTTTTGGCCTGGGGCCGCACCGCTGCCTCGGGTCGCACCTCGCGCGAACCGAGCTGAGGATCGCGCTGGAGGAATGGTGCTCTAGAATTCCCGAATTCTCTTTGGCTGAAACCGATTCGATCCCCGGAATCTCCGGGCTGGATCCACTGCTCGGCAAAGGGCTCTCCGTTCCGATGCTGGACACCCTGCCGCTCGCCTGGGCGAAATCGTAGTAAGAGGGGATACGACATGATCAACGGTGACTCGGTTCGGATCGCTCTCAACCCGGGCCTGTGCAGTGGTCACGCTAGATGTCACGCTGTCGACCCAGCGCTCTTTCCGATCGACGACGACGGGTACTCCGAGCTGGCGGAACGAATTGTCGAAGGCGAGCTGGTGAAGGCTGCCCGAGAGGGCGCACACATCTGTCCCGAGCGGGCGATCCTGATCGACGGGCAGTGAGTTCGGGCGTCGGTGTGCGTCGGTCGAGTACTGACAGGTAGGAAACACTGTGGCTTATGTGATTACGCAGGCATGTTGCAATGATGCCTCTTGCGTGGATGTGTGTCCGGTCGACTGCATTCATCCCACGCCGGGGGAGCGGGCATTCGTGACCACCGAGATGCTCTACATTGACCCGCAATCGTGCATCGACTGTGGTGCGTGCGTCGACGCGTGCCCGGTCGATGCAATCGTTGCCGATTTCGAACTCGACGAGCGCCAGGCTGTGTACACCGAGATCAATGCGGCGTACTTTGACCGCCATCCGACGACGACGGGCGCGCCCGAACCGACTGAACCATGCACTGTCGGTGGCGATCTCGGCACTCTGAAGGTCGCCATCGTCGGTTCCGGTCCGGCCGCGTGTTATGCGGCAATCGAACTCACCGCACGTCAGGGGGTCGAAGTCGACGTCTTCGACCGTCTTCCCACCCCATACGGACTGGTCCGGGCCGGAGTCGCCCCCGATCACCAGGGCACCAAGGCAGTGACGGACGTCTTCCGATCTGTCCTGGGAAAGCGCTCGGTACGATGCCACTTCAATGTCGAGGTCGGTCGCCATATTAGTCACGACGAGCTGCTAGGTCATCATCACGCGGTGATTTACGCGGTCGGTGCATCCGGTGACCGTCGCCTCGGCGTCCCAGGCGAGGACCTTCCAGGGTCTCACCCAGCGACCGAGTTCGTCGCCTGGTATAACGGCCATCCAGACTATGCAGCCCGTTCGTTCGACCTGATGGGGGAGCGGGCCGTCATCATCGGCAACGGCAACGTCGCCCTCGACGTCGCCCGCATTCTGGTCACTGATCCGGACGAGCTCGCCAAGACCGATATGGCCGAACACGCCGTAGAGGCCCTGCGGCGCAGCAACATCCGTGAGGTAGTCGTCGTTGGGCGCCGCGGGCCGGCGCAGGCCGCGTACACCACCCCGGAGCTGATTGCACTCGGGCAGTTGATGGACGTCGACATCGTCGTCGATCCAGACGAGGCGATCCTCGACGCAGCCAGTCGTGCGTGGGTTGACGGGCCAGAGTCCGAACCGTCCGTGCGGTTCAAGGTGGCTCAAGTGGAGGAGTTTACGAAGCGCTCCGCGACTGACGGACGCAAACGCATCGTGCTGCGCTACCTCGCGTCGCCGCAGGAGATACTCGGCGACGATTGGGTCGAGGGAATTCGACTGGTACGCAACGAGCTTGTCGCCGATGAGTCCGGGTTACTCGTGGCCCGCCCCACCGGTCGCACCGAGGTAGTTCCGACCGGTCTGGTGCTGCGCTCGATCGGCTACAGAGGACTACCGGTCGCGGGTCTGCCGTTCGACGACCCTCGCGCTGTGGTGCCCAACCAGGGGGGACGCGTGATCGAACCCGAAACGGGATCGCCGGTGCCGGGCGTCTACGTCGCGGGATGGATCAAGCGCGGACCGACCGGGGTGATCGGTACCAACAAGCACTGCTCCGCCGCGACCGTCGACGTTCTACTCGAGGACTTCGCTGCCGGTCTGCTGCGCAGACCCGAGCACGACGGGCACTACCTTGAGCACGTAATTGCCGAGCGCTGCCCCGAGGCCGTCGACTTCGCCGGCTGGCAGCGCATCGACAAGAACGAACGCAGACTCGGCGCCGACAGCGGTCGTCCCAGAACTAAGATCGTCGACGTCCGTGCGATGCTTGACGCGGCCCGTGACGAGGCCGACTGACGGGTGTCCGAGTTCCCCGACTGGCCTCTGATGCAACATGACTCTTGGGTCCGTCAGTGGTGAGCGAATGTGACGCTAGCAAACCTTGGGTGAGCTCAAGTCCGGCAAAGATGTTTGGTTCAAATGGATTCCGGATTGTGGAACGATGTCAGGCCGAACGGTGACTGCAGTCAAAGCGTAGGCGTCATGGTTACACGAGCGGGATCGAAAGAGAGCTTCCGGCCGGATGGTATGACGGCTGTGGTGACGGGAGGTGCTTCCGCAATAGGTGCGGCCGTTGCTGCCAAGTTGATCGACAACGGGGCGCACGTATTCGTCACCGACCTCCCCGCGGTCATCCGGACCCAGGAGGACGAACCATCGCGCCGCTGCAGGTAGTCCGGATGGATGGACGAGTCGCAACTGTGCGACTTTACAACGGTTATCTGTTCCTGCTTCGGCCGGAGCTGCACATCGCGTGGCGCGGTACCGACCGATGCCCGCGCCGTCTCAGATTTCGCCACGGGGCAGGGACCGAGTTACCGCGGCCGACCGAGCGGTTCTACGAAAGGACAGATATGCAGTTCGGTGTTTTCGTTCCTCAAGGTTGGACACTTGACCTTGCGGGATTGCCGGTTGAGAGGCAGTGGCCGGTGATGTGTGGCCTCGCTCAGGCCGCCGACTGTGGTGGGTGGAAGAGCATCTGGGTGTTCGACCACTTCCACACCGTTCCGGTGGTGACGAACGAGGCCACACACGAGGCATGGACGCTCATGGCAGCTTTCGCCGCTGTCACCGAACGTGTACATCTCGGGCAGATGTGCACCTGTATCTGTTACCGAAACCCGGCCTACCTGGCCAAGGTCGCCGCGACCGTGGACATCGTCTCCGGCGGCCGCGCCCAGGTAGGCGTCGGGGCCGGCTGGTACGAGCAGGAATTCCGTGCCTACGGCTACGATTTTCCCGCCCCAGGCGCCCGACTCGGAATGCTCGAGGAGGGCGTCCGGATCATGCGTGACCTTTGGTCAGAGGGCCGCTCGACTACGCGGGGCAAGCACTTCGATGTCGACGGTGCGGTCTGCCGCCCACTGCCGCTCCAAGAGGGCGGTATCCCGCTCTGGATCGCCGGTAGCGGCGAGAAGAAGACTCTGCGGATCGTGGCCCAATACGCCGACTACGCGAACTTCAATCCCGAGCCAGAAGAGTTCGTGCACAAGTCCGACGTTCTGGCCAGGCATTGTGCTGAGTTAAGCCGGGATTTCGGGTCTATCACGCGGTCGGCCAACTACCCGGTGATCATAGGATCCACCGAGCGTGAGGTCCAGGAACGACTGGGTTGGATCACCGCGCACTATGCGCCGCTGGTCCCGCCTGCCGAGTTGGCCACGCTCGAACACACGTACCGCACCGCCCAGCTCATCGGTACGCCCGAACAAATCGTAGACAAACTCCGCGCCGCTGAGCGAGCTGGAATGACCTACGCAATATGCACTTTTGCTGAAGCGGCTTTCGATCGCAGCGGTATGGAACTGTTCGAGCGAGAAGTCATACCGGCGTTCGTCTGACGTCTATTGGCCGTAAAGCGCTTGCCTCCAACAGATTCTGGAGTGCGGAACAGTGACGTCCCTCATTGTCGTGGTCGTCCTAGTGTACGGGGATGGCCACCGATGAGGGTTCACACGACAGTTTTCGTCTCGACGGAATGACGGCAGTTGTGACGGGAGGTGCTTCCGGAATAGGCGCGGCCATCGCCGCCAAGTTCATCGACAACGGGGCGCACGTATTCGTCACCGACCTCCCCGCGGTCATCCGGACCCATGAGGACGAACCGTCGCGGACGTATATCCCCTGTGACGTCACCGACGAAACGTCAGTAGAACATGCAGTCGAGGAGATCATCAGGCACTCTCGCACTGTCGACATCGTCGTCAACTGCGCCGGAATCGTTGTCCTCGCGAAAGCCGAGGATCTCACCCTCGAAGGCTGGTCGCGCACCATGGCCGTCAACCTCACCGGCACCTTCCTGGTCGCGAAACACCTCGGAAAGCACATGATCCGCGCCGGTAAGGGCCGAATCGTGAACATCGCCTCCCAAGCCGCGCACGTTGCACTCGACCAGCACGCCGCCTACTGCGCCTCGAAAGCCGGGGTCATCGGGCTGACCAAGGTGCTCGCCTCCGAGTGGGGACCCCACGGCATCACCGTCAACTCCATTTCACCCACAGTGGTGTTGACCGAACTGGGCCGTAAAGCCTGGGACGGCCCGCGCGGCGATGCCCTACTCACACAGATCCCCACGGGCCGGTTTGCGCTACCCGACGAAATTGCCTCAGCTGCACTCTATCTCGTGTCGTCGTCGGCCGGAATGGTCAACGGCGCCGATCTCGTGCTCGACGGCGGTTACACCATCCGCTGACAACAAGCCCTGTCCCTGATCCGTGACATTCGAAGGTGACCGATGACCCGACTGTACAACGATCCTGCCGCGTTCTCCGACGACATGCTCACTGGTTTCGCCGATGCCCATCGGCAATACGTCCGCAAAGTCGCGGGTGGAGTCGTGCGCGCGACGCCGCCCCCGCCAGGGAAGACCGTGGTGATCGTCGGCGGGGGCGCCGGTCACTACCCGGCTTTCTGCGGCTTCGTCGGCCCTGGATTCGCCGACGGCGCCGTCGTCGGTAACGTCTTTACCTCCCCGTCGGCGGCGCAGGTCGAATCGGTGGCGCGGGCAGCTGCCACCAGTGGCGGGGTGCTTCTCCTGAGCGGCAACTACACCGGCGATACCATCAACTTCGACATCGCGCGGAATGCACTGTGCGCCGACGGAATCGAAACCGTCTACCTCACGGTGACCGATGACGTGGCTAGTGCGCCACCGCAGGAACATGCCCGGCGAAGAGGCGTCGCCGGCGGATTCGTCGTCTTCAAGGTGGCAGCCGCCGCTGCGGACGGGGGAGCGCCGCTCGCCGAGGTGGCGCGGGTGGCGACGCACGCCAACGCCATGACCAGGACAATCGGTGTCGCGTTCGACGGCTGCACCCTTCCCGGCGACAGCACTCCCTTGTTCACGGTTCCGGCCGGGCGGATGGGTATCGGTCTGGGCATCCACGGAGAACCCGGTGTCGACGAGATGGCTGTTCCCACGGCGGCAGAGCTCGCCGAGCTCCTCGTCGACAGGCTGCTCGACAACGCTCCGGTGTCGGGTACTGGTCGGGTTGCTGTGGTGCTCAACGGTTTCGGCGGCGTCAAGTACGAGGAACTTTTCGTGGTCTGGTCCTCGGTGGCAGTGCGGCTGCGGAGCCTGGGACTGGAAGTCGTCGACCCCGAAATCGGCGAGTTGGTGACGAGCCTCGACATGGCTGGCTGCTCGTTGACCCTCAGCTGGCTCGACGACGAACTCGAGGCGCTGTGGAGCAGCGCCGCAGACACACCGGCCTTCCGGCGGGGCGGCGCAGTGCTCGAATCGACTCGAGCCTCCGGAGCGCATCAGTCTGAACATGACCGGGCGGAGGTTGTCGAACCGGTTCGCCCCACTGCGGAGCCCGACCGCTACGCCACAGCCGTTGTCGAGGCGCTGAGCCGTGTGGTGGACACTTTGGAGGACATTGCCCCCGAACTCGGTCGGCTCGATGCTGTTGCGGGAGACGGGGATCACGGCCGAGGAATGACGAGGGGTGCCGCAGCCGCGCTCACCGCCGCGCAGCGAGCAGCAGCCGTCGGTGACAATGCCGGGGCAACGCTTATCGCCGCCGGTGACGCCTGGGCGGCGCGCGCGGGTGGGACGTCCGGCGTCTTGTGGGGAGCGGGGCTCGCGGCAGCGGGACGCTCACTCGCCGACGTGTCCGAGCCGAACCCGGCGCATTGGGTGAGCGCCGTTCGCGTCGCGTACGAGGAGGTGCGGAGACTCGGCAAGGCGACACCGGGCGACAAAACGATGCTCGATGCGTTGGCGCCGTTCGTCGATGCCGTCGATGCCGAGTTGGCGGCCGATGCCCACTGGCAGACGGCATGGAGCAAAGCCTCCGACGCCGCCAAAGATGCGGCGCGTGCCACTGCGGATCTTCGGCCACGAGTGGGGCGCGCGCGGCCGCTCGCGGAAAGAAGCATCGGCACACCCGATCCCGGTGCAGTGTCCTTGGCGGCATGCATGCGTGCTGCGATGCCGGCAGCCGACTCGATCGATGGTGAGCGATGACTGCCGGTTGGAGAGTGGTGATCGGCAGTGACGACGCCGGCGCAACCTACCGTGCACTGCTCCGTGAGGATCTCGAGCGTGATCCGCGGGTGGAGAGCGTTCAGGACATCGGGGCGAGCGACGCCACTCCCTACCCCGACGTAGCCGTCACCGCCGCTCAGCTCGTCGCCGACGGTCAGGCGGATCGTGCTCTGCTCATCTGCGGAACCGGTCTCGGTGTTGCCATCGCAGCCAACAAAGTTCAGGGCATTCGGGCGGTCACGGCCCACGACAGCTTCTCAGTCGAGAGGGGAGTACTGAGCAACGACGCCCAGGTGCTGTGCCTCGGTCAACGCGTCGTCGGAGTGGAGATCGCGCGCCGCCTTGCCCGCGAATGGTTGGGCTATCACTTCGATCCGGCGTCCCCGTCCGCGGCGAAGGTGGCGCGGATAAGCCGTTACGAATCCGACTGTGGCCGTTCGGTGGCGGCTGACCTCGGCCCTCGACTCGACACGGATTCGAAGTTTATTCCCGACAATTCCGCGGGTTGGAACGGTGATAGGACACCCCCGGTCGATACGGACACTATCGGCGCATGATTCCGGAGATTAAATCACCGCGAATGCTGGCGGGTGTGACGTGCTGACCTTGTGGCTGGGCATCTGCACTGGATGCGTCTACGTATTGGTTGCGACGGGCTTCAACATGGTTTTCGTTGCGTCGGGAACGTTCAATTTCGCTCAACCGCAGTTCTTGGTGCTTGGCACCTTCCTGGCGTATGCCACCGTGTTCTCCTTCGGTCTGTCGCCGTGGGTGGCGTTGCCGTTCGGCCTGCTCGTTGGCGCTGCTATCGGTGTCGCCGAAGAACGGCTCGTCATTCGCCCTGTGCGGTCCAAGGGAATCAATGCCGAGTTGGTGACCATGGTCGGCTGGTCGGTCGCGATGCAGGGCGTCATGCTCCTGATCTGGAAGGAGAATCCACTCGCGGTCAAGGGCCTCGCGCCGGATGACGTGTTCACCCTCCTCGGTGTGCGAGTGACGGCCGCCCAGTTGGTGCTCGTCGGCGTCACACTCGTTTTGGCGGTGGGACTGCACCTGTGGTCGCACCTGACGATGCTGGGAATCGCGAGCCTCGCGACATCCGAAGACCGTGAAGTCGCGATGCTGCGTGGGATCAACGTTCCTCGCCTGGGAATCGGCGCATTCGCGCTGGCCGGTGGTCTGCTCTGCGCGATGGGCCCGATCGCCGGACCCACGACGTTCGCAGTTTACAGCTTCGGCGACACCGTCGTGCTTTACGCCTTCCTGGCCATGGCGATCGGCGGCTTCGGGCACAACATCGGCGCGATCATCGGTGGTCTGGGGCTGGGCATCTTTCAAGCCGAGATTTCCCTGCACTGGGGTGACAAGTGGATAAGCGTACTCACGTTCGCACTGTTGCTGTCGGTGTTGCTTCTGCGCCCCCAAGGACTTTTCGGTGAGCGAAATGAGAGGGTCGTATGACTGCGTGGCGGTTGGATCGAATCCCGTCCTGGTGCCTTCCCCTGGTCGTCGGTCTCGTGCTGGTCGCCGTACCATGGTTCGGGACCGATCCACTCTGGGTACGGCAGCTGACCCTGATCGCGATCTACACCATGTTGGTTGCTGGACTGAATATCACGTTCGGTTACGCCGGGATGCTGTCGTTGGGTCAAGTGGCGATGTTCGCGCTCGGCGCGTACACCACCGGCATCCTGATGATCCGCGGGTGGTCCATGCTGTCGAGTCTCGTCGTCGCGGTGGTTGCCGCAGGCGTCGTCGGTTTCGTCACGGGTCTACCCGGCCTTCGGTTGGGTGGCTGGGGACTTGGCATGACGTCGTTCTTCCTGGTGTTGCTGATCCCCGACATCACCCAGATCTTCACTGAGCAGACCGGTGGTTTGTATGGACTGACTGCCATCCCGGCCGCCACGATCGGTGGCCGCGTGCTGGACAAGAACGAGTTCTATGCCGTGTGCATCATCGCCATGGTGATCGTCCTCGCGCTGCTGCGCAACCTGATGCTGTCTTCATTCGGGAACTCGTTGCGCGTTCTACGGCGAAGCCCGGTTCTCGCAACATCTCTTGGCCTCAACACCAACGCGATCAAGGCCAAGGCGTTTGTCATCTCGTCTCTACCAGCCGGACTCGGCGGTGGACTCGTGGTTTGCCTCGACCACTTCATCGCGCCTACGTCCTTTACCCTGACTCTAGGGGTTCTGATCATCGCTGCATCGGTGCTCGGTGGATCCGAAAGCATCTACGGCGCGTTCTTCGGAGTGGCCGTGATCCGGCTCGGTACGTGGCAGGTCACGGCATTCGACAAGTATTCGTTGGTTGCGTACGGACTGTTCCTCGTCGTCGGCGGTGTCTTCTTCTCGCGGGGAATCGCCGGCCTGGCCGAGCAACAACTCTTGCGGTGGCGTCCTACGCGTTCGCAGCCGACGATCGCTGCCCAAACGCGCGAACAAGCGGAACCGATACCGGTGACCGAGGTGCAGCCGATCCCGGGCAGTCATCTGGAAGTACGTGGCCTCACCAAACACTTCCAAGGCAACCAGGCGTTGAATGAAGTCTCCATCACGGCAGTGCCCGGACAGGTCACGAGCCTTGTGGGTGCAAACGGGTCAGGCAAGACGACATTGCTGAACCTGATCTCCGGTCTCTACCGGCCGACCGCCGGTGACGTGACCCTCGCCGGTGAACGACTTTCGGGCAGTGCGCCCCATCTTGTGGCCCGTCGGGGCGTTGCCCGCACCTTTCAAACGCCGGTGCTTCCGGACGGCATGACGGTGCTCGAGGCGGTCGCCTCCGCGCGGTATGCGAACGACGCCGTCAGCATCGCCGCGACGGTACTGCGTCTGCCCGCTCACCGACGCGCCGAGCGATCCCGGGCGGAGGCTGCCCGGCAAGCTCTGCGACTCGTGGGGTGCGAGGACCTTGCAGACCAGGATGCCGCAGGCCTGGCGCTGGGTACCCGTCGACGCGTCGAGGTGGCTCGTGCACTGGCAGCCGACCCACATCTGATTCTCCTCGATGAGGCGGCGTCCGGGCTCGACGAGGGGGAGGTGGAGGAACTCGCGTCGGTGATCCGGCGAATCGCCGATGCCGGTGCGACAGTGCTCCTCGTCGAACACAATTTCAAGATGGTCTGCTCAGTGTCGGACCGGATCTACGTCCTCGAATCGGGGCGACTACTGGCGGAGGGGGCTCCCGACGAAATCCAAAGAAATGCAGCCGTGGCGGAAAGTTATCTGGGACAACTACCCGACGCCGACGAAATGGGGGCGACGGCCAATGCACACGAATGACGTATCCCCAGCGCCCGCAACGCTCCTGGAAGTGAAGGCCCTCAATGCCGGGTACCGCGACCTGCTCGCCGTCCGCGATGTGTCCCTGAGCGTCCACCCCGGCGAGGTCACAGTGCTGCTCGGACGAAACGGGGCAGGCAAGAGCACGGTGTTACTTACGATCGCGGGCCTCGCCAAGCGCACGTCCGGCCAGATCCTGCTCGACGGAGTCGACATCACCTCTCGCTCGCCGTATGCACGTAACGGTTCGGGGATCGCGCTAGTGCCTGAGAACAAACGGGTCTTCCGCCGCCGCACCGTCGAGGAGAACCTCGCCATCGGCGGGTACGTCCTCACACGTGGCGAACGACGCGCAGCCATTCAGAATGCATACGAACGCTTTCCGGCGCTGCACGCCAAACGGCACGATGCGGCCGGTGGTTTGAGCGGCGGGCAGCAACAGATGCTGTCCATCGCTCAGGCGCTCATGCCTGGACCCCGAGTGATCATGCTCGACGAGCCCACCGCCGGGTTGGCACCGGCGATCGTCAACAACGTCCTCGAGATACTCGTGTCGATCCAGGCGGAAGGTATCGGTGTTCTGCTCGTCGAGCAACTCGTCGACCAGGCGCTGTCGGTGGCCGATCACGTGGTTCTGCTCGACCACGGTCGAGTGCAGTACAACGCGTCGTCCGATGGCCTGCACGATTTCGATCAACTGCGAAACGTATACCTGGGGAAACAATCCGGATAATCCGTTGAGAACATCGCTACCGGCGTTCCGGCAAATGGTACCGAGACGCGCGTCGGAGCGCAGCGGCGTCCACCATTCCGATAATTCGTCATTGAGCCTCGCCCGACCAGACAGGTGTCGGCAGAACAAGGGAACTTGACAGTGCGCAAATTGATATACGGCATGTTGGCGACTCTGCTGGTACTCACCGGCTGTGGAGTCGCAGACTCGGTGAGTTCGGGCGATTCGGATGGCCCATTCAGAGTGCTTGTCATCACTGGGACCTCGGGTGCGTTTGCGGAGTTCGCCAACGCGAACGTGATCGGGTTGATGGCAGCGGCGAAGGTGATCAATGCGGCCGGTGGGATCGGCGGCCGCGAGGTCGAGGTCAAGGTCGTCGACGATCAGAGTGACGCCACCCAGGCTGTCAGTTTGCTCCAGCAGGAATTGGTGGCATCGCGACCGGATCTGGTGACGTTCTTCACGATCGACGAGGGACAGGCTCTTATGCCGATCCTCAACGCCGAGAAAATCCTGGTCATGACGGTCTCGGGTGATCCGCTCGCGGATCCAGAGAAGTACCCATACCTTACCTCGCTCGCCTCCGATCAGCGGGCACCGTACGTCGCCATGCGGAAGCGGCTTGAAGCCGAGGGCGCGAAGAACGTCGGATTCATGACCACGAACGACGGTGTGGGTCTCGTCGACTGGCCGGCCTTTCAAGAGGCGATGGACGGGTCTGGGATGACGCTGTTCAACGAGCCGGTGAACCTGAAATCGCTCAACGTCACGCCCAACATGCTGTCGTTGAAGAACAAGGGCATTGACCATCTTGTGGTCGAGTCGTACACCGCGCTGACGTCCTATATCTTCTCGGCGCGTACGGCTGCCGGTATGGAAAATATTCCCACGATTGGTGATTCTCCCGTAGCGCAGACGAACCCGGCAAAGGCGATAGCACCGGCCGATCAGAAGAATGTCGTGCTGGTCGCCGCGAATCCCCAGGTTGAGGGCGCGGTGTCAGGGGAGGGCTGGGACAAGATGATCGAGGCGCTCACCGCGACTGGTCCCATCTCCGTGATTCAGTCACAAGCCACGGTGTACACGGGACTGCAGGCGTTTGCCGCCGCTGCCGGGAAGGCTGGATCGACCGAAACGGAGGCGATGATCAAGGCTTTGCGTGGCAAACTCGAAAGCCCCGATTTCACCTTTCCGCAGGTATGGGAGCCGGTGAGTTCGACGTCGCTGCTTCTCAAGTCCCCACCTGACCAGTTCAACTTCGTGGAGGTGGCTCCGTACAACAGTATCGGACAGTTCCCGGCCAGCGCGGTCGTGGGATAGACGGAACACTGTCGAAAGATGTACGGACAGAGACTGACTTATGGCGAAGTTTATCGGTGCGATCGATCAGGGCACCACGAGCACCCGTTTCATCATCTTCGATCACCATGGGCGCGAGGTGGCGCGGCATCAGTTGGAGCACGAGCAGATCCTGCCTCGCGCTGGTTGGGTGGAGCACGATCCGCGCGAAATATGGTTGGCGACAAAGAAAGTCGTCTCTGCAACGCTCGGCGAGACCCGCCTCACAGCCGGAGACCTCGCCGCGATCGGCATCACCAACCAGCGTGAAACGACGCTCGTGTGGGACCGCCGCACCGGTGCGGCGTACTACAACGCAATAGTGTGGCAGGACACCCGAACTGACAAGATCGCCGCGGCGCTGACTACGGACGGGCACGGCGATGTGATCCGCAAGCGTTCGGGACTGACTCCCGCACCGTACTTCTCGGGCGGCAAGATCCGTTGGATCCTCGAGAACGTCGATGGTGTGCGAGCCGACGCCGAGGCCGGTCACGCGATCTTCGGCACCGTCGACTCCTGGTTGATTTGGTGGCTCACAGGCGGTCCCAAGGGCGGCATGCACGTCACCGACGTGACCAACGCTAGTCGCACCATGCTCATGGACTTGGAATCGCTGTCGTGGGATGACGAATTGTTGGCGCTTTTCGGCATTCCGCGTTCGATGCTGCCCGACATCATGTCGTCGTCCGAGGTGTACGGATACACCGAGGAGGACGGCCCGTTCGGCGGGGCGGTCGCGATTGCAGGTGACCTCGGTGATCAGCATGCAGCCCTAGTCGGGCAGGTGTGTTTCGAGCCCGGTCAGCTCAAGAACACATACGGCACCGGAAACTTCTTGGTGCTCAATACAGGTCACGAAATCGTTCGGTCCACAAATGGATTGTTAACGACTTTGGCCTACAAGTTTGGCGACGCTCCCGCGGTGTACGCACTGGAGGGCTCGATCGCCGTGACCGGCTCGTCGATCCAATGGTTGCGTGACCAGCTTGGAATCATAAAGTCCTCCAGCGATATCGAGACGCTGGCAGCATCAGTTGACGACAACGGTGGGGTATGTTTCGTTCCAGCATTCTCGGGATTGTTTGCGCCGTACTGGCGTTCCGACGCGCGTGGTGTCATCGTCGGGCTGTCGAGGTACAACACGAGTGCACACATCGCTCGCGCGGCACTGGAGGCAATCTGCTTGCAGAGTAAGGACGTCGTTGACGCGATGATCGCCGACGCGTGCCTCGATTTGAAGATTCTGCGGGTCGACGGGGGAGTCACGGCTAACGAGTTGTGCATGCAGATTCAGGCTGATGTACTCGGAGTGCAGGTCAGCCGACCGGTCGTGGCGGAGACTACGGCACTCGGTGCGGCATATGCTGCTGGACTCGCGGTCGGGTATTGGGTCGATACCGACGAGCTCGTCGCCAACTGGAACGAGTCCAGGCGCTGGAATCCGGAGTCGACGCCGGATGAGAGGAAAGCCCAACTCTCCCAATGGAAAAGGGCAGTAGGCAAGACCCTGAACTGCGTCGACGTGGACGATTGACGTCGACCCCGCTCACCACCGATCCAATCACGTAACGAAGAGGCGCCCGGCCGGGGGATTCCCCCGCCGGGCGCCTCCCTGCCACTCGACACGAGGACGCCACTCAGCCTGCGTCGGCCACCAGTCCTGCCGATTTGACGCCCGCCAGTGCGGCCTCTTCGTCATGGTCGGAGGTTTCACCCGAGACCCCGATCGCACCGAGCACGGTCCCGTCCGCATCCTTCACCACGATCCCACCGGGAACGGGGACTAGCGCGCCGACTGAGTGTGTGACGGCAGCGATGAAGTAGGGCTGTTGCTCGGCGCGCATCATCAGAGCGCGCGAGCCCATACCCAGGGATACCGCGCCGTGGGCCTTGCCGTAGGCGACCTCGAAGCGTTTGTTCGACGAGCCGTCCTCACGCTCGACCGCGAGCACGTGGCCCCCAGCGTCGAGGACGACGACCGTCAGCGGCTTGAACGATGCGGTGTTTGCGGCGGCCAGGGTTCCGGCGATGATCGCCCGGGACTGCGCGAGGGAGAGGGTCATGACTGGGTTCCGTTCTGGGTTGATTTCACGGTTCGTCGGTAGCGGTGGAGGATCGGCTCTGTATAGCCCGAGGGTTGCGTGAGCCCTTCAAAGACGAGTTCGCGTGCGGCTGCGAACGCCTGCCCGTCGTACGACGGGCCCATCGTTCGGTAGCCGTCTCCGGCTTGCTGCGCGTCGACTACGTCAGCCATCCGGCGCAGCGCCGCCTCTACTTCGTCGTCAGTGACTACGCCGTGCCGCAGCCAGTTCGCTACGTGTTGCGAGGAGATCCGGCAGGTGGCGCGGTCTTCCATCAGGGCACGGCCGTGAATATTGGGGACTTTCGAGCAGCCGATGCCTTCGTCGACCCAGCGCTTCACGTAGCCGAGGATGCCTTGCAGGTTATTCTCGATCTCTGCGGACTTGTCCTCTTGGTTCCACGAGGTTGGATTCGCAATGGGCACCGTGAGGAGCTGCTCGATTGTCGAGCGTCGCTGTCCGGCGAGTTCCCGCTGCCGTGCCGCGACGTCAACCTGGTGATAGTGCAGGGCGTGTAGGGTTGCTGCGGTCGGCGACGGTACCCAGGCGCAGGACGCACCGGCTTGTGGGTGGCTGACTTTCTGCTCGAGCATGGCGGCCATCTCGTCCGGCATCGCCCACATGCCCTTGCCAATTTGGGCCCTGCCCTGCAGCCCGCAGGCGAGGCCGATGTCGACGTTCTGATCTTCGTAGGCATTGATCCACGCCGTCGACTTCATGTCACCTTTGCGGAACATCGCTCCACCGAGCATGGCCGAGTGCAGTTCGTCGCCGGTACGGTCCAGGAAGCCGGTGTTGATGAACGCGACCCGGCCTCGGGCGGCGTGGATGCAGGCCTTGAGGTTCACCGAAGTCCGCCTCTCCTCGTCCATGATGCCAAGTTTGATCGCACCCCGGCGCAGCCCGAGTAGATCCTCGACTGCGGCGAAAAGGTCATCGGTGAAAGCGATCTCGTCCGGGCCGTGCATCTTCGGCTTGACGGCGTACATCGAGCCAGTCCGCGAGTTCTTCAGCTCGCCGCGCCCCTGGATGTCGACCAGACTGCACAACGCCGTCATGACCGCGTCGAGGATGCCCTCGGGGACTTCGTGGCCGTCGATCAGGACCGCGTCGGAGGTCATCAGGTGGCCGACTTGGCGCACGAAGAGCAGCGACCGGCCGGGCAGCACGATCTGACCGTTCGGCCCGTCATATAGTCTGTCTTGCTCCATACGACGGGTGTACGACGATCCGCCTTTGGATACATCGGCGGTGAGCGTACCTTGGTTTAGCTGGAGCCAATTGCGGTAGCCGGCGACTTTGTCTTCCGCATCGACCGCAGCAACCGAGTCTTCGAGATCCATGATCGTGGAGACCGCGGATTCCATGAGGAGATCTTTCACGCCGGCGGCGTCATCCTTGCCGATGCGGTGCGCGCGGTCGATCTGGATCTCGACGTGAAGACCGTTATGGACCAGAAGCACCCCGTCGGGCTCAGCTGGGTCGCCTCGGTGGCCCACGTACTGGTCAGGGCTCGCTAGTGCCGACACACGGCCACCGACCTTGACCGTCAGTCCACTTTCGTCGATGCAATAGCCAGCCGCATCAACATGGCTACCTTCCAGCAGCGGGAAATACAGATCGAGGAAGGCTCGCGCTTCTGCGATGACCGCGGCGCCGCGCTTCGCGTTGTACGACGAACTGAGTTCTCTTCCACCGTTCTCGGGGACTGCATCGGTTCCGTAGAGCGCGTCGTATAGCGAGCCCCATCGCGCGTTGGCCGCGTTGGTTGCGAATCGTGCATTGAGCAACGGCACCACCAGTTGTGGGCCTGCCTGAACGGCAACCTCGTCGTCGACGTCCGACGTCTCGATTTCGAAGTCAACAGGCTCGTCGATGACGTAACCAATGTCTCGCAAAAATTGAAGGTAAGTCACATGATCATGAACTGGTCCAGGGTGGGCGACGTGCCAGTCATCAAGCTGCTGCTGGAGCTCGTCCCTCCTAGCCAGCAGTGCACGGTTGCGAGGAGAGAACTCACGGAAGAGAGCTTTCACGCCGTTCCAGAAAGCATCTTCTTCGATGCCAGACCCTGGGAGTGCTTCATCCCGAACAAACCGGTGCAGCACCTCCGCAACCTGTAGTTCACCGACAGTTACACGGTTGATCATCCTGTCCGCTTCCTACCTTCCGTATTTCCGATGGCGAGCCTCGCGCAGCCGCCGCCATTATTTGACGGCGCTCTCCTCCTGTCTCGGACGTGTTCTATGAGCCGGAACTCCTCGTTGGCTGAGGCATCGTGCAAGCAGTTGAGTCATGACAATGGGCGGTAGGTCGACTCTGAAGATCTGTGTTGAGTGACCTGCCGGAGCTAATCCACGACGAATTCGGTCGGTGCACCCGAAGTAAGTCGACTCAGAGCGGTCGTCAGCGTGGCGTACTGCTTTTTGTGTGGCCAACCAGGGCTCGCCGGCAGAGCTCCGAGGTCGTCGCTCACCGAGCGCTCACCTCGGCTACTCGTGATCGTCAGCGCGACCGAACAATGAAGAAGGATCGATAAGCATGATTGAACTGGACGAGCTGGTGGAAAAACTCGGTGACGGTGTCGTTGTGACCGACCGAGAACGAATGGAGAAATACCGTTGGGATCGTGCCAACGACCCCGACGCGGGCGTTCCGCTTGCCGTAGTGCGTGCCGAATCTACCGAGGACGTGCAGGCGGCGCTGAGGTTCGCGACTGCCCACGGCATCCCTGTCGTGCCGCGTGGAGCCGGTTCAGGATTGTCTGGAGGGGCGTCCGCAGTGTCCGGCTGCTTGGTCGTGTCGACCGAGCGGATGACAGCTATCACCGTGGATCCAGTTACCCGTACAGCGGTTGTCCAACCAGGGCTAATAAACGCCCAGGTGAAGGCAGCTGTCGCAGAGCATGACCTTTGGTACCCTCCGGACCCCTCGTCCTTCGAAATTTGTTCGATTGGTGGCAACATTGCCACCAATGCAGGCGGCCTGTGCTGCGTCAAGTACGGAGTCACCACCGACTACGTGCTCGGCTTGACAGTCGTACTCGCCGACGGGAGCGCGGTCCAGCTCGGAGGCGCGAGGCTCAAGGACGTCGCAGGCCTGTCGCTCACTAAGTTGTTCGTCGGCTCCGAGGGAACACTAGGGATCGTCACCGAGATTGTGCTCCGATTGATCCCGAAGCAGCGTCCCCCGGCGACACTCGTCGCGACGTTCGCAACTCTGGAAGATGCCACCAGTACCGTCCTGGCGATCTCGCGGCGATTAAGACCGTCGATGCTTGAGTTCATGGATCGGCCCACCATCAATGCAGTCGAGGACATGACAAAGATGGGGCTTGACCGTGAGGCCGCAGCAATGCTTGTCATCCAGTCCGACGAACCAGCAGGGCACGCCGCTGTCGAGTGTGAGTTGATCGCGTCGCTTTGTGAGGAGAACAACGCCACCGAGGTGTTCACTACCGCCGATGCCGAAGAAGGAGAGGCGTTCGTCGTCGCCCGCCGTCAGGCAATTCCAGCCGTCGAGCGCACCGGAACCCTGCTGCTCGAGGATGTTGGAGTGCCGCTCCCGCAACTCGGCGCGCTCGTCGCAGGTATCGCCGATATCTCCAGCGCCCGTGAGGTGACGATCGCCGTCATTGCGCACGCTGGGGACGGAAATACCCATCCCTTGATCGTATTCGACCCCAACGATTCGGACATGTCGGAAAGGGCGCAGAAGGCGTACAGCGAAGTCATGGAACTCGCGATGTCATTGGGCGGAACGATCACCGGCGAACATGGTGTAGGCCGGTTGAAGCGCCCCTGGGCTGCCGAATACCTGGGCCCAGATGCACTCGCGCTCAACCAGAAGATCAAAGATGCCCTCGACCCCCAGGGAATCCTCAACCCTGGTTCGGGGTTCTAGGAGGCGTTCCGAATTCCGGAACGATGCGTTGTCGCCGACCTCATCTCGGCTCAAAGTCTGGTGTGAGGAAATCACGGGTGTGGTCCCGCTCGCGTCGTACCCAATGGGATATCGATCCCTTCACTAAGGATCGTCCGGCACGTACCTGCCGGTGAAGGAACGGAGAAAAGAATTATGGCAACAGTGACGTTCGAGAAGACTCAACGTTGGTATGCGGGGGCAGAAACGCCAGCCGTTCCCGGCATCAATTTGGAGATCGAGGACGGGGAGTTCTTGGTGCTCGTCGGGCCGTCAGGGTGTGGCAAATCCACGACTCTGCGAATGCTCGCGGGGCTGGAAGAGGTCAACGACGGAAAGATCTTCATCGGTGACCGCGAAATTACACGTGTTCCACCGAAGGACAGGGACATCGCGATGGTGTTCCAGAACTACGCTCTCTATCCGCACATGACTGTGGCAGAGAACATGGCCTTTGCGCTCAAGATGTCCAAGGTGGCTCCCGCAGAACGTCAGAAACGTGTCCTGGAGGCGGCACGAATCTTGGGGCTGGAGGATCTTCTTGAGCGCAGGCCGAAGGCTCTCTCGGGAGGTCAGCGGCAACGAGTCGCGATGGGACGCGCGATCGTGCGCAATCCTCAGGTGTTCTGTATGGACGAGCCACTGTCGAACCTGGATGCGATGATGCGCGTTCAGACCCGAACTGACATCGCCAAGCTGCAGGCTGATCTGGGCGTGACCACCGTGTACGTCACTCATGACCAAACCGAGGCAATGACGATGGGCGATCGCGTGGCCGTTATGAAGCTCGGTGAGATCCAGCAAGTCGATACTCCTCTAAATCTCTACGACCGACCGGTTAATCTCTTCGTGGCCAGCTTCATTGGCTCGCCGCAAATGAACCTGCTCGAAGCAACCGCTGTCGATGGCAAGGCGCGAATAGGTGAGTACCTCGTACCGGTCGACCCGATTGCTTCACAGCGAATCCGGGGCAATATCACTGTCGGCGTTCGACCCGAGGCATGGCGCATAGTAGCGCCGGGGGAAGGAGGTCTGCCGGTCCGCGTCACCCTCGTCGAGGAACTCGGATCCGATGCGTTCGTCTACGGATCCTGTGGAGTCGAGGGCACGCCCAGTACCGTCGTCGTCCGTGTTCGCGGACGCGATTCGGCGCGCAAGGGGGACATCATTCACGTGACGACCGACCCGCACCACGTGCACGTGTTTGATACGGATACAGGTGTTCGCCTCAGTGAGTGACGTCTGAACTGTCTTGCTGGCAAGCCAGATTCACCGAACGATATAGGCCGGCAATGATTTCTCAGGCGTGTGCAATCGGACGGAGTGGAGGAGCGCCACTCATGTTTAAGAAGGAGATCGTGAAAATATGACAGCAATTGCACAAGATCGTGCAGGCGTCGTCGAGGCGGCAGACCGCCTGCGCGACGCCGCACGCACCGGTGTCCCTGCATCGCCAGTGCGGGATCTCATCGGTAGTGAAGACATCGCATCCGCGTACGCAGTCCAACGTTTACTGGTATCGGAACGCATCGCGGACGGAGCCACCCGGGTCGGCCGAAAGATCGGCCTCACGTCACCAGCCGTTCAAAGTCAGTTCGGTGTCAGTCAGCCCGACTTTGGCGTGTTGTTCGACGACATGTCATACGTCGGTGGTGACACAATCCAGATCAGTACGATTCTCCAACCGCGAGTAGAGGCAGAGATTGCATTCGCCCTCAGCGCCGACCTTGCAGAAGGAGACCTAGACTTGGAGCAGATTCGAGCAGCAGTCGACTATGCGGTTGCAGCACTTGAGGTCTGTGGAAGTCGAATCCGAAACTGGGACATTACTTTTGGCGATACGGTTGCAGACAACGCATCTGCAGGGGCTTACGTGCTCGGGCCGAGACGCAGGCGTCTCGACGAGATTGAACCCCGGAAAGCCGAAATGTCGATGACAATCGACGGCAAAGTTGTCTCTACGGGTAACGGAGCCGCTTGCATGGGTGACCCTTTAATTGCCCTCCAATGGCTCGCTCGCCAGGCACGCGATCTGGGAGATCCGTTGAAAGCCGGGGAAATAGTGCTCTCAGGAGCGCTCGGTGCCATGCAGCCGGTCGATCCAGGCAGTACTGTCTCGGCGTCGATTTCGGGCATTGGCAAGGTCAAAGTTACCTTCAGCGAAGAGTAGGGAGATCGACGCTACAAAGTTACGATTACCAGGTCATGCAACATCGGCAATGATCTGATAATCAATTGATGTGATGCGGTCATCCGAACGTGGCAGCGGTGGTCGGCATTGATCCAGCATCGGCAGGCTCGCCAGTGCAAAACAGGTCAGTGTCCCACCGACCCATAGGTACCAGTGGGTCATAGCGCTGGGATTCAGGGAGATGGTCATCGTGTTGGACGAGATCCTGTAGATGCCCATACTAAGAATGTCGCTAAACCATAGCGCCCGTCGACACGTTTGTTAAGGTCTGCCGATCTCGGTGCGCCGCAGAGACCTCACTCCAGCGGTCATCGGACTCTCTATGCGCTAGCGGCTATGAACCTCGACTAGCAGCAGATAAGTATGGTGACCTGCCGAGGTCCGGAAACATTCGAGTGGCGCTGACCTTCTAAATTTCGTCAACTTTTCAATGGTCAAGAGAGGCCGTCAGCCATGACAAGCGCAGCCGAAACAGACGTCCCCCAGGCATATCCGCCGAGCGCAGAGTTCGCTGCGGCCGCCAACGCGGGACCGGAGTTGGCGGCTGCCGCAGATACCGACCGCCTCGCTTTCTGGGCGAATCAGGCGCAGCGCCTTCACTGGCACGAGAAATGGACCGACGTCCTCGACTGGACCGACGCCCCCGTCGCCAAGTGGTTCGTCGG
>Ga0153995_1000023_pt1 | contig 31257 bp, 24 predicted proteins | sample TSNC079MetaG_FD_104678 | JGI IMG/M metagenome (GOLD analysis project Ga0153995, IMG submission 104678) | Attine ant fungus gardens microbial communities from North Carolina, USA - TSNC079 MetaG | ecosystem: Host-associated > Fungi > Mycelium > Unclassified | place: USA: North Carolina, Lumber... | reverse complement strand
CCCCGTCACAGGGGTGGTAGGGGTGGGGCGCACCCTTACTTATTTAAGAGGCCAAAAAGTTTCTTTTATTTCTTTTAGAGCAGCAGAGACACGGGGTCGACTTTAGGCGGCCCATCCACGGTCAGGGGGTCCCCACAATGATACAACTAATAATGCCATATAAACAAAAAACTCTTGCGATAATGCGAAGTCAATATAAATATGTCACATTTCTAATAAGTACTTAAATCGTTTTTATATCTATGACGTAGTAGTAGCTAACTCAATCCTATTAAAACTTTGTTCAAGGTACTGATCACTTTTACACTTACGAATATTTATATAAAACTATGGTATAAATTTGGAAATTAAACTAAATAGATTACTTAAATATTATACTTTTTTTAAAAATCTTTTAACAAGGTCATAAATAGATCTCCTTATAAATTTAACTAAAAAATACAGTAAGTTTCTCTTAAGTAAAAGTTTTATTATGAGCTATAGAAAAATTTCTCAATAAAAAGACACAGAGAAAGACAAATAAAATTAAAATATTTAATTAATCAATCTGTTTAGGTTTGTTATTATAGTTGAACATAATAAAGTAAGTAATAGTATTTTAGCAGTTTTAATTAATCCTGATAATCCATGAGTATATAATTCTTTAGCTAAATAAGATAATTGAATTTCTTTACTTATTAATCCATCTATTTTGTCAATTAAAGTATAGAACTGTGATGTTTGTATGGAAGTTGACGATGAAGTTAAAATGGTATAATCATTTATACAAAAATATCTGTAATAAATTGACTTATATTTCTATCTTATATTATTTAACAAAATATACGTATGATTTTATTTGGATAAGCATTGTGTTGCTATTGAACTTGCATTATTATTTAATAATTCTAATTCCATAAGTTTCGTAGAATCTGTAATAGAATCAGTTTCAATTCCTTTTTTATATCTTTTAAAATTATCTATATTAATAGAAATATTTCAATTATTATGTTCGACAAGTTCATTTTATTATTTAAAGCCAATTCTGATTTACTTATTTATTTTATCTAATTAAAAAGCTTGGAACTTACGTCAATTTTCTTCTTAATCTTAGATATAGCTTTAGTATTAATAAATTGTAAAATATAAAATTTAAAAAGCTTGTATTGGGATAAATTAGTAAATATAAAAAATTAAAGTTAATAAGTCCTAAATTTAAAATAGAAGTAGGTAATATACTTTATAATTAATAAATTAAACAAAATCGGTATACTTATAGGTAAGGAATATTTTCGAAAAATGAGTAGCAGCTACCAAAATATCATTAAGTTTAATATTTATAGACATTCTTACAAATAAAATTGTTATAGCTCCTACATATAATAATAGATAAGTTAAAGCTATAAATTCTATTCCTAACATTAATAAATAACAAGCAGCATTTATAAATACATATATTAAATAAATTACATCAACCACTGGATTTATACTAGTTCTTACTAAAATAGTCTAAATTATACAACCAAAAGCTAATAATTCTAAAATAAAAAATTTTAGTCCTATTGAAATTAATTTGAAGATTTGCTCATAATATTTTAATTAGTCTTTATTTTCTGCTCTTGAATTTATCAAACTAGGGCAATCAGATAAATATCTAAGTCAGGTATTATTTATGCTCATAATTTTATGTTTATTTATAGAATTCTATATAGGATAAGTAAGTTAAGCTAAGTAAAGGTATAAGTCAAATTAGGTATTCAATATAATACTAATATTTATAATATTTATTTAGTCTAATACGTCTAATTAGGCAATTAATATTCTGCTATTAATTCTAAAACTTTCTTTTTGTATGGCACGATCTTGCCGCTGCTATTAATCTTATAAAAAAGCCCGCATGGTCCCATTTTTTAAGCATAGTTTCCTTCAAAAATAGATAAAACTAAGTCTTTTTCTTAATTCAAAGCTTTTTTTGTCGAAATACTTTTTAGCTTATGATTTGCACAAAGCCCTAGATAAGGGTCGTCGATATTCAATATTATTTAGTGAGGATAATTAAACTTATTTTATTTCGTAAAATTTTTCAGTTAGTCTGAGTTAGGTTTAAATTCCACTAAGATAGTCAACATTAAAAATAGAAAAATTAATTACCTTACCTTCCACTACTTGTTTAACATTAACTATATATTTTAAAATCTAATAAGTCACTTTTTATATTATCGTGAGTTTTTACTTTATAATTTTATGACAGGTCATATGAAAGACTTTATCTTTTTAAAAATTTGTTGTTTTAATAATTTATCAGTAACATCCAGAGCACTTACTAATTAAACATTTATAATACCTTTTATTGCTAAGCTCTCTACTAATATTAGAATATCAGGTGTTCCTTGTAATTCATCTATTAAAATAGAAACAGGAATACTTATTAAAATTTCTTTATTACTTTAATTTTGTTTATAGCTAGATATGTATATAAATTTGTTTTAAATCTTTGCATGTTTTATATTTAACTAAAATAGTTTTTTTTATCTTGTAATATTTAATAGATATGACCAGATTCTAATTTAATGTAATCTATTCCTGTAATATCATTACTAATTCACTAATACGAGTTCTGGGAGTTAAGTTTATTTCTCTCAATTTAGAGATAATAAGTAAAAAATTTTTAGCTACAGGAGAAAATATATACTTTCCTTTAAAGGCCTATTATAAGGTAATTGACTTATTGTAATCCCTAGTTTTTTACAATCTTCTTTTTATTATTAAAGGTTTAATAGCCATCTTGCATATAAGTTTCTATTAAGTTTTGTATATCGTTTTTATACTCTTTAATGTCTACGCTAGTAAAATTTTAATAAACCATTCTACTATCATTTATCTCTGGATTATAAAATCTTTTCAAGGCTTGTTCTAATGTTCTTATGTAAAACAAAATAAAACTTTTTAATATTAAATATGATCTAGTATCTAAACTAATATTAGGTTTACTATTAAGCCGTAAATTAACAAATAATTAAATTTGTATCCTCCTAATGCTAATTCTTTACTTAATTTGTTTTTTCTCTTTAACAATTTTTCTTGATTAAGATTTAAAGTTTTAGCAGGTACACTATTCACATAATCTAACCCTTTGAAGCAATCTTTAATATAAAAATTAATTCGTATTAAAGGGTTTACTGTAGAACATATATTCAATATACATCCGTTAGCATTATATAAAACAGTCCTCCCAAGTATTCTCAATATTACCAGCCTAGTTTAATAAAACCACAAACTTTTTCCAATTTGAGCTGCTTAATACTTTTTTTTATTATTATTTTTAATCATATAATCATAATCTAAGATATAAATAGGATAACCTGTATTAAATATACCTAATTAATTTGGGTTTTCAAAGGATACAGGTATGTCAACTAAAAATTCACATTCTTTTGTTTTTTAAATCGGAAAATAGAATGTTTTACAAGAGTGGGGGTTAATTTTATTAGCATCATCAAGATTATTGTAATTTAATGTAACTAATAATGCGAATAACATTATAATAACTATTTTTGAATCTAAGTATTGTGTTTCTAATAAAGATGAACTAAATGTTAAATAAATTAAACCTAATAAAGAAATAACAATATATAGAGAATATGTAGTTATAACTCCAGTATCTAACTTAGATATGTTTATTCCAGTACCTGTTAATTTATTTGTTAAACCATAAGGCCCTAATAATTCTATAGCTCCTCTATCGATATTTTTAGATATACTATATCCTAGTTTTAAACCACTTTGTACTAAATAGTGATTATAAACTACATCGAAATAATATTTACCATTTAAGAAAGCATATACTTTTCTACCTAAATTATTTTCAGTTAATTCTATAATTAATCTTGGATAATAATTATATAGGAATAAAGCAGATAATGCTCCAATAATAGTAAAAATTAAAGGTAATAACTTAATGATAGGACTCAATGAGAATTCAGCTTCTATTAAAGGATTATTATTAGGGTGTACAAACACCGAGTTCCCTAAAAAATCTGAACCTACTCCAACAAATAAGTCACTAGCTACATAACCAAAGAAAATACTAAATAATGCTAATACTATAAATGGAATAATTATTGCTATATTAGCTTCATGTACGTTTTCGTAACTTACTTTAGATCCATTAGGTACAGTAAAGAAAACAAGACTTAATAATCTTACAGAGTAGAAAGCAGTTAAACCTGCAGTAAATGTACCTAAAGTAAAGGCGTACATACCGCTAAAACTATAATGTCCGTAAGCTAATTCCAGAATTAGATCTTTTGAATAGAAAGCTGTTAAGAAAGGTGTAGCTAATAAACTTAATGATCCTGCTAACATTGCTGAATAAGTAAATGGTAAGAATTTGATTAATCCACCCATTCTTCTAACATCCTGCGTTTTGCAATGTTAACTTACATATTATAAAATTTAAACCTATGCCAACCTCGCTATCTTTAGTTAGCCGGGTAATCAATTTGCATTTGTTCTTTAATAGCCTTGGGATAACGCGCGTTAGCTTACTAAGCGGGTATTGAAAAGGTAAAGTGAAGGTAAGTTCTCCTTATTGCGGGAGCGTTTATAGTTCTTTCCGGCTTAATCAACCCATTTATTTAAAATTCTACACAAAAAGTGTAAAACCCTGATAATTTAAATGTTCTTTAGCTATTATTAAATTAATAATTTCAACCCAAAGATTATAATTATATAAATTAAACCCGGCTACTGGATATGAGTTAAAAGGTCCTCCTGGCGATATAATAGATCAGCTATTCTGTATACTTTATATTTAACAGTTTTCCCTTAATAATATCTACGACCAAAAAACAAAATATTCTTTAATTTTGAGTAGTAATAATTTATCCCTTGAAAGAAGCCTTATTGAAAATACAGGAAAGATTTGATTTTGGAATTAACTGAAATATTAAAAGATCCCTCACCACTGACACACCGCTTATCCAGATATGATCTTGATGTAAAGGTGTTAAACTTGGATTATAACTAGGTCTAATTAAATAAGGTAATTAAGCCTCTGATGATAAACCGGAAATTAAATACTAGGATAACCTGTAATTCAGAGCTGATTTTAAAGCTTTTAAACCTTCTAAAGTCAAATGACCTTTATTGCTCATAATAATAACACTCCATAAATCAAATTCAATCATTTGTACACTTTCTAAAGGAAAATTTTAAAAATGAGGTAAAACAAAATTAATAATATCTTTTATTGTTTGGCCTACTATAGAATACCTTGCTACTCTAGGGATAGTCGTAATAGTACCTACTCCGCCAAAAAAAGAGCTCCTTTGAGATCACCAAGTAAAGCTAGGTCTTTTATATGTAACTCTTCTATAAATATTGCTTGTACAACCCCGAAAAAGCCTAATTTTTATTTTTTTAACTTTTGCTAATTGATAAATTAAAGGCATCTATTAAACCAGTAATAAACCAAGGATTCAATTTACCGCTTCCACTTTTACTTGAAAAATGTCTAACCCTACCTCGCTTTAACGAGGGTTATAGGAAAAATTATATACTTTAGCAAAATTTAACATTTATCCTCACAGCTTGATATTATCTCACCGCATTGAGACCTATAAAGGACGATCATACTTTCGTAAGGGGACTGACTATATCTTAATTCTACACTTATGAGAATAATCACTCAATTTATGCCCTCCCCTTTGCTTTTTACTTGTCAAAATACCCCTTTTTTTAGGGCTCAAAAGGGCAGCGGGAATTAAAATGGGCTGGGCTCGTTAAACCCGTGTAGACACTATTACCATTTAGTCGATGCGCTTTTATCCTTTAATTAGTTAGGCGCAGCACTTGCTACGTATTTGCTAAATTTTAACATTAAGGAACTTAGTTACGCGAAGACCCATTTCACTTTCGATCATCTTAAGCCTCGTTACATCTGAATTGCTTCAATAGAAAGATGATTAATCCTTCGTACTTTAAAAGGTTACCCTTTTACTTGCTGTAGCTTAAGCTTTAGGGATTGCCCGGAATTTGATAATATTACAACATGATATCCTGTTGATCTTGGAAAGAATGAATTACAGCACCAGCACCTAAGAATAATAAAGCTTTAAAGAAAGCATGATTTACTGTATGCATTAAAGCAACATTGTATTGACTAAGCTTAAAAAAATTTTGTTGTTTATTTTTTCCCCATTACCAGGGGTGTGTCATTTTTATTTAATTTTATAATTAAAACAAATAATTATTTTTTTAGAAACCTATTTTATAATTTAAAGTAGAATACATATAATCCGATACAAGCTCTCTAACTTTATATACTTCTTTTGAAGGTATTTTTATAATATAGCCTCTATCCCTTATATTATAATAAAAAATATTAAATTTAGATAGGGCTTGTATTCTTATTACTTCGTTTAAGTTAAAATTATTAAGATGAAGCCTAGAACCACTCTTATCCCAAGATCCATCGCCCATAATTAAAAAAGCAAAAGTTAACGGTGTAAAATAACAATCTAAATTTAAAGGTAAAAGTTTATAATTTTTATTATTTATTGTTTGATACCATTCTTGGTATAAAGAATTTTTGTGAAAAAGGGCAGAGTAAGTGTTTGAAACGAATATACTAATTTTCTATTTTTTCTGTTGATAATATGAATTTCGCTTAATACTAAATTTAATTGAAAACACATTTTCCAAATTTCTTCGGTTAATTCTTTATGTGTTTGTTGTATACTCATAGTTGCATGTTTACCGTGCATTCTAATATTAGCATCTGATAACATTAAACCACAAACTACTTGATTAAACCATTCTGGTATATTATTTGATACTCTAATTTTTTCTTCTTTTGGCATATAACCCCTTTTTCTTATTTTTATTATAGGTAGAATCATATTAATTATAGGATCTGATGGCCATAATGTTCCAATTTTAAATAAAAATTAAAAATAATTACTGTATAAAAATACAATTAATATAAAGTATAGCACAATAAACAAATTGTGGACTATTTCTTAAAAAAAATAATTTAATTATTTAATTCTTTCGTGTAGTCTCTGAAGATCCTACTCAATTTATAGCGAAGCTAGAAGCTTTTACACTAAAAATCTTTGGTTTCTTGCTGATTGTTCATTGCAATATCCTTAAGATTTTAACATAGCAATAGTAAACATATCATTCATATATAAAAATTTTGTTTTTGTTTTTACTATAACGATGTAAATGTAAACAATTTGTTAGTACTTAAGGCTTTAGAAGTTTCCAGCATATAGAAAGATTTTTAATAGGCCTTAGTTTGACCTATTGCCATCATCATATATCCTAATTGTGAGATTGTACTGAATGCAATTATTCTTTTTAAATCATTTCCTAATAAACCACATGTACCTGCAAAGAAAGCTGTAGTAGATCCTATGATTACTATTACTAATAAAGCATCTGGACTATATTCTAATATTGGAGAACTTCTTAATAATTGGATCGAACAACAATATATAATCACTATATTTTTAATAGTCTATATTATATATCTTGAGCTTCCACCGAACCGTACGAGACAGTTACCTGTCATACGGCTCTCCAACTCTACTTGGTTTCATAGGATTATTAATTAAAGCACCTCTAAGGATCTCTAAGTGATGTATTTTACATAAAGGACTTTATATAGCAAGACTTATACTTATCTAACTTAGATTTAGAATCATCTATATCTTTTATTGGTCTAATATGATGCATTTATACATTAAAAAAAGAACCACATACAGCACAAGGAGCTCCTTGACTAGACATAGTTTAACCATTATTCAACTCATGAGAGCTAAAGGGTATTAAACTTTCTTTAATTCCATAATGTTATAAAATTTTATTTAGATCAGTTTCCTTTTCTATAAATTAAAAATATTAAGGTTTTCAATCGAGGGTTTAAAATTTATTACCCTTATAAATCTTATGATATTTATCAAAATTTATTCCTTTTAGTTTTTTCTTATTTAATGGAATATCTTTTTCATCTAAACCTACTACTGATTTAGCTCTTATACCAATTGGTTTACTAAGATCATGACCTCCTATTTTAAATACTGAAGCAACAGTAGGTAATTTAAATTTAGCAGCATATAATTTAGCAACTGAGCATCTTAATATATAAGCAACTCTTGCAACTGCTCTTTTTTTATTACCTGCTATTTTTCATCATTCACTTAAACCTCTTAATATAAAATTAATTTTATCATTAATTTCAGATTGAGGTAATCTTAAAAATTTAAAGATTGGAAGAGGAAAACCACTTTTATCACAAAAATTAGCATCTGCTAAACTAGAAATAACTTTTTCCATATTAACATCTAATGTGGGAATTGTCATTTTTCTGTTTAAAATTTTACCATTATATCTCTGTTTAATAAATAGTTGCCTTCTACTAAATTTATATCCAAGAAAAGGGATTTCTTTTGATATATGTGTAATCTTAGTTTTATCTAAATTTAAGGATATATTTAATTTATCTTTTAAAAATACATTAATTTTATCTCTAATTTCCACAGCCATAGATCTTGGACCTAAGACACCAACTAAGAAATCATCAGCATATCTAACAAATTTACAATTTCTGTCATTAATATCATTTTGTATTCTAGATGGTATTCTTACTCTATAATTGTGAGTTTTTAATCCTTGTCTGAATAATTTTAAGGCCAAAGGATTATGTTTTCTATTATTAGATTTAACTGATCCTTTATATTCTATTGACAATTTTTCTAAAAATAAATCTAACTCATGTAGATATATATTAGATAATAGAGGACTTAGTATTCCACCTTGTGGAGTTCCTATTTCAGGAATATAAACTGTTTTATCATTATTAAATACTTTAGCTTTTAAGCCAGTTTTGAATAAATTTAAAATAAGAGGATCTTTAATTCTTCTTTTAATAAGATTCATTAAAATGACATGATCAATAGTATCAAAATAACTCTTAATATCACCTTCAATAAATCAAACTGAGTCTTTCATTCTTGTTTTAAGTTCCCTTAATGCAGTATGACAACCTCTATTGATTCTAAAACCATGTGAATGATGACTAAATGTAATTTCAAATATTGGTTCAATGATAGTTCTTAATACTTCTTGTACTAATCTATCATTTATTGTTGGAATACCTAAAGGTCTTATTTCTCCTTGTTTACCAGCTTTTGGAATCATAATTCTTTTAAATCCTATTCAATTATATTCTTTCTTTAAAACTGCTGTTTTAACTTCTAGAATTTTATTTTTCGTAAGTGAATCAATGATGAATCCATCTGGACCTGGTGTTTTAGATCCTTTATTTTTTGTTATTTTTAAATAAGCAGCAAATCAAATAGAATCTAATTTTAAAAGACCTTTCAGATCATTAAATATCTTAGTAGGATTCTTATTATTAACAAACCAATGTTTAGCTAGAATTTCAAAACCTTTTGGAATTACTTCAGGTTGTTTCTGCACAGAAACCAGTTTTTTAGTTCTGCTTCTAGTAGAATATGACCTAAATTGATTATAATTTATACAATTTAAGTATTTAGGTTCCTTTCATAACCTCAAAGGATTATGTACTACGAACCCTCTGCCAAGTATAGGATATTTATCAATTTGAGAAACATTTTGATACCCAGAATTATTATAATTATGAGAATCATTATGAAAAATAAAAATATTTTTATGATATTGATCGTTATACTCTTCTCCGGTAACATTATCGACTCTTAAATTGATAGGTAAGGAGTTTCTTTTGTTATCTGTCCTTAATGAGTTAAGTAATGTTCCACTTATGAAATTATCCTTTAAGTACTTATTAACCTTCAGGCAAATGGAAATAATCTGTAGAAGTTGCATCCATATTATAGTCGTATTAAACTCAAAATAACTTGAAATTTGGTAATTCAACCTCATCCTTACAGATCCGATGACTTCGAAACATTTCTTGATCCAAATAAAATAGTTTATCGTCAACTAATGATTTCATTGTTCCTTTTAACACATGCTCTGGTCCCTCTCATCTCACGATAATAAGGTAAGTGTTATAGTCTTTAACTCATTTCATTGAGTTATTTATTAAATAATAGAATAATTTTAATAATAATTCCGATAATATCCTTACGGACGCCCATAAATATATACCAGCTGTTACTAGTGTAGCTGCATGTAATAATGCACTTACTGGTGTAGGCAAAAAGTTAATAATTAAACAAAAGATAATTTTAATTATCCTGTAAATTTTACAGCAATAATTTTCATTATTGATCGGACTATATTATCTCTATAAAATAGAGTATCACGTTTAGTCTCTGAGGATCGTACTTTTATTTTTTTATAAAATTTGGTTTCCTGCTGATTGTTCATTGTAATATATTTAAGATTGTCACTATTTAATAAATATTAATTAGCTATATTAAATAGTACTTAAATCTTTAGCATGTTCCAGCATATAGTGATATTTAAGGAGGCCCCTACTGTGAGGTGTGTTCCCTTTAAAAAAAGAGTAAGTAAATTTAAGGGGATCAAACAATTATATTACTAATTTATATAAAAATCTTTATGCTTAAAAAGATTTAACTTCTTTCTCCCTCTCGCGTAAGCGGTTAGCAGTAACCAGAGGTCATGCGGAGTACGCAACGGTAAGGGGGGGGGAGTAATTAAACTATAAACCTAGCTTATAATTCATTGAATTGATAAAGTGAGACTGAACTAAGGATAATACTCGAGATTTGCTGCTTATATGAAGCCTGTGACCTAGACTACCCCCAGAAGAATGTCTAATTTGAACAGTAAATTTTAATCCAAATTTTGATTCTAATGCACACTTTAAAAGTTCAATTTCCTGTAAAGCTGTACTTAAACCCATACCTTTCCCACTCTTAAATCCGTCATCCATGATTCAATGGGCTAAACCTATAGGAGTTAACAATTCCCCTATGTTAAGTGGAACTCTTTTTATAAATCCTTTTTTGGTATCAGACCAAATATACCATTGAGAGTGTAATAAAGGCAATGAAGGCAAAGCCCTAGATTTAAATTTAAATTGAGTTACAGGTTTTAGGTTTAGGGTAAGGAGTAGGTACAGTATTGGTGCAAATAGTAGAATAGATATTTTGCCATAAATGATAAATATATTCTTTATTTTTTAAAGTTATAGAAAAATTAGCATTAGCAGTTGGTTTAGGTTTACCATCTGGTCCTTTCTTATTTATTTGTAAAGCCTAACAGATTACCGACTAAAGGATCCATAACTTCTTTGGGTAATTGAATAATAGGCTGATTTAGCAGCTCTTCTTTATTAGGTGCTCTAAACCTACCTTTACTATCTCTTAAATTATAAGCAGGAACTATTGGAATAATTAAACTACAGTAAATAGATAAATCAACGCTTAAATTATATAAATTTGGCATAAATATTAAAAATAAGATAACAAGGCTGCACTAACGCAAGTAAATTTGAAGCCAATTTAATACTCTTCTACCATGTAGAGTAAATATCTATTAAATTAAGATATGTTTAGGTATTCCGCATAACTCTAATTAGGTATAAGCTGAGTATATAACGCCTCGTTTCCTCGGCTTTTAGATTACACCTTACATCATGCTTCTATCCTCTCCTAGTATTCAAGAGTTATTCGAAGCGAGCATTTATTTTACCTTTTCTTTGATCTAGCTTTGCAAGCTTTTAAGAAAATGCTAGGGAGTATTCCCGCTGCCAGGTGACACACCCCCAGAGGCCGGTTGCCCTTACGGGGGGCGCGGAGAAACATAGAAATAAATGTTGCTTAAAGCATGACGAGTAACCATCTAATCGTTGCTCTTTTCCACATAATACTAAATAAGTATCAGAGGTAGTTTAGATCCGCGAACGGCGATTCCCAGTTTCCCAGAATCCATAATCTTGTTACTATAACCAAGTGATTAGCTTGGCCATCACCCTTAACCTTTTAGAATAGTGACTTAGTAATTATGGCTTTACGCTTTACCCGGAGTTTGATTACTTTAGAGACATAAAACTTGCTTAAGGTTTATTTCACTCCATACTTCCAGGTAACCAAGAATGTAATGGTATATTAGCACTTTTAGCTAAAGCACCTCCTAATAATAATAAACAAATTATACTAATAGCTAATTCATTCATATATGGTACTAAAGTAAAGATTTGTGAATAATTGAAAGTTCCAAATAAAGCAAATATTGCAAAGAATCCTATACTCATTAACATATCCATGGCGATCAAATTTATCATGCAATTAAATATTTTTCTATTTTAAGCTCCGCTAGCGCTAGATCTATTAAAGCTTATTCTCTTGCTTAGAAAGAGTTAATTTATTTTCTTTTTGTGTTCATTCTATCTTTGATTAATAGAATTTCAGCTAATCCTTAATCGGTTAGATGTTTACCTTTACCTAAAAAAGCAGCAACTTTACAGAAATCTTGATATTCCAACTGTTTTATTCCTTGAAATGGGTAGATTTAAACATTGGAATAATTATATTTAGGTTATCTGCAAATTTAGAAACAGTGAAATCAAAAGCATTTTCACCGTGAGATTAAACAGCTCCACAATTAACAAATTTAGCGACTAAATCTAATAATTCTTTGTCTCTCTTATTTTTTGGTAAGTTTAAACATTAATTGAATAGTATAACCAATTTTAGTTATATTCGATTTAAAAATACTCAAAAATAAACAACCTTCAGCGGTCTCAAAGCCTGCAATTCAATTAGGTACTGGAATTTTATAAGAATTAATTACAGGCCGAGCAACAGGTTTATAATTAGGAAATTTATATTTCTGAAGATTTTTTTGTTTTTTTAAATAAACCTAAATTTATTGAAGCTCTAAGATTAATTATTTGCAGTCTTCAGTCAAGTGCATTTTATTATTTATTAGTTTAACAATTCTAGTAAATAAGATAAACTCAGCAGCTTTTTTAAATAGTAATAGATAGTTTGAAAAAAAAATAAAAATGTGGTATTATGCAATTTGTTAAATCTTGAAGAGAATTTAATCTAAAACTAGCTTCATTTCTAGTGTTTTGTTTACGTTTATTCCAAATCCAAAAAAATTCTTTCAATTGTAACAATAAGTTTATATCTTTATAATTTAGAGATATTTGAAACCTCGCTTTTACAACTCAATCTAATCTTCATTTAATTCTATTATCTTTATAAATTGTAATACCAAAAGATCATTCACCATCTGCAAATCCTGTAACGAACCAAGGATTAAGCTTAGGTTGCTGCGCTAATAAAGTAGAAAAAATTTTTTTATTTAATTGTTTAGAAAGGAATCTGACTTGATAACTGTTTTCACAGTCCATTAGAATACACCTTAAGCTTATAGCCAATTTAGCTAAAAACCAACTACCTTCTACTCGTTGCTCTTTTACAGGCATTAGGCCTGACTTAGATCCGCGATTGCCCATTTATGTTTCCATCATCTTAGAACTTGTTACCATACCCAGGTAATTATGCTGGCCACTTATGGCCTTTCGACCATAGTTTGGTATCCTAAACTTTAGGGTGTCCCCGGAGTTTGATAATTTTAGGCACAAATTTGAAATCCAACTTCAAAAAGCACCTCCTCTATTCATAGTAAAGGCTAATATTGCTGCTTTATTAGCTTGTATTCTTGTGAAATAGTAATTAATTAGTAAGTATGATACTACTCCTATACATTCCCAACCTACAAACATTACAAAATAGTTACCTCCACATATTAATATTAACATACCACCTGTAAAGGCTGATAAATATGAGAAGAATCTCTGATTGTGAGGATCGGCAGCTAAATAACTTATACTATAAATATGGATTAAAGTTGAACAATATATAACTGCTAAACCTAAGGATACTGTTAATTGATCAAAATAGAATTCCCAAGATATATTTAAGATTTCTGAGTCTAACCATGTACCTATATTAATATATACAGGTGAACCACATAAACCTACTTCATAGAAAGCTATAGTTATTAATAGTGAACTAATTATTAAACTTCCACAGGTTACTATATGTGATCCTGTTACTCCTACTTTTCTTCCTAATAATCCTGAAACTAATGATCCTAATATTGGTAATACTATAATACTTAAATACATCTTTTATTGTACTCTTAATGAGATTGTACCTCTTAATCTATAGTATGCAACTAAAATACTTAAACCTATAACAGATTCTGCACCTGCTATTGATATTATATATATACTAAATGTTTGACCTACATTATCATCAAAACCATATGAACTAATTAATACCAATAAAGTTACTGATAATAACATTATCTCTATGGCTATGATCATCAGTATTATATTTTTTCTATTTAATATAAAACCTAATATTCCTATTAAAAATAATAAAATTGATAAATTCATTTTTTTTAAGTTTTTTACATTCTTGTCTACATTTAATAATTGCTTTTTATGTTTTTTTTAAACCTTATATTTACTTTTTAATTTTTTAATACTTGGCTTTAGATTACAAATTAATAATTCTATAATATTCATATATTGAAATTTTTTTATCTGGCTTATTTTTTTTATTAAGCTTTAGAAAATTTGCCATAGCTACAGCTTAGGCTGCAACAATCTATTATTTATGAAAAATAGTTAACTACTTAAATTGAATTCAAGGGTTGATCTACTTATTTAGTTATAAATATTAGAATAGCATCCATCAATTCAATTCACTATGCAAGTTTTTTTGCCTAAATTTTTTATAAAAACAAATAAACAAACAAATAAACAAACATTAAGTTATTAATTTGTATCTTGGAGAAAGATAGAATCGAACTATCATTTTTGTAGTGCAAGTACAACTGATTACCATTATCGGATTTCCCCTATTTTTGTTATTAAATTTCTTATTAATTTATAATTTAGTTTTCTATAATACATAATTCTTTTAAAGAGTGTTTTTTTGTTTTATTCTTTTTAGATTGCCTCACCAAAACCAGAGTGACTTTTTGCTTACCTTGTCTTAGGGCTCGCTCCTGAACCTGAGCTTCAACTAATGTATGAATATGTTGATGATTAGCATTGATTGCATTTCAACACGATAAAAAGGTAAACTAAAAATTTATCTTAAAAACAAACATAAAATCTCTTGCTGTTACCCTCACCACAAAAATGTGTCTTAAAATTAATTAGATTAGCTTAGATTAGCTTAGATTAACAAAATAGTGGGTTTATTCTTGATCGCAATAAAAATATTAATAAATAATATAAACTTACAATTGAAAGCTAATAATATTAAACTATATTAAATCACAATTTTGTTGGTTTTTTAAAAGCTAAATTAAAATTTAATTAAACACAAAATCAGGCAACAAATTTGAAAAGCAAAAATATTTTATTTTATTTTAATTTTTATAAACTATTTTTTTTACTAAAATTTTGATCTTTATTTATTCTAGCTTTTAGCAGAAAACAAAAACAGCTAAGCTAAATTTTAAATGAATTAAACTATTTGTGCTATCCTATTTAATTATAAAATATATTAGCAGGCAAGTGTTATATTTATAAATATTCTTATTTTAGATTAAGTATTTCCCCAGAAGTAAACACAAACAAATAGTAGGGTCGAACACCCGTACCGTTACTAATTTCTTAGCTGGCAACGAATGCCCTCCCACCGAACCGTACGTGCAACTTTAACTGCATACGGCTCTCCACGTATGATTACGAATTTACCATATTATTCAAGGTATTTTAAACTCAATCCATCCTATTTTCTTTTATGGATTTTTGTCTGACACACTCTACATACCGGAATTTATTGACGGTTTAATGTAGACATGAGTTGTGTAAACCCTTTAATATGTTTACCGGATTTTATAACTTGTCTTACATGATTGCATTTCTATATTTTCTCTATATCCACATACCTTACAACTGTTTTAAAAGTTAGTTTTAGTTCTCAACTTCCAGTTAACTACATCAAAGGGACGGATGTTGTCTATTACTCTATTTCATTCCAATTTTTGTTTTAAATTTTCTTCTGAGTAAAACTTCAATTTGGGTTTCTCTAGAGTTTCAAGGTCATATCCGAACTTTTGGAATACCTTTTTTCTGGAAGACAAATTCAGTTTTCTTGCCAGCGTTTTAGCACAAGAATTCCTCAAAATGTAATTAATGATAAAATGGAAAATCGCAACATTATTAACATTTCTGTAGTAGTTGTAGAATCCCCTAGATAGCCAATTATACCTACTCAAGATTCCATGATGATCGAGGAAAATCCAGGATTTCATAGCCTTTGGTATGTATTTTATTTTTGATTCTTTTCTTTCTTCTACAAAACCTAACTCCATTAATTTGTGGATGATCTTAGAAAAAGGGGCTAGTATTTCTATAACATTATGTCCTATTTTAGGGGTTCCTTTGAAGATGGTTACAACTTTGTTGTTTTCGTGATCTTTCGGTTTGTTGATTCTGATATAGAATCCGAGAAATGTAGCTTTATCAATGAAGCTTGGTTTTCTCTTCACTCAATTCTACTTTTAGTCTTTTTACTAGGAATTCCGCTGCTTTAACTTTAATCCTTTCAGTAAGTTCGCGACTACCGTAAACTCCAATGATTCAGTCGTCGGCATATCTAACATATCTGACTCTGTTCCCATTTGGGAGTCTTGCAGGCATATTGTTACGTTCCTTTATCAAAGCTTCAATTTCATTAGTTATCTCATGAGGCACTTTTTTTTTTGAGTATTTATCTCTCAGGTACTGTATTCGTCTCGTTATCTTATCATGTGCTGGGTTTCTCTTAGTAATATCTTTAATAGTGCTACCATATTCAGATATTATTCCTTCCATGTACTCATCGAATTCATGTAAGTATATGTTTGATAGAATAGGACTCAAAATGCCTCCTTGTGGGGTAACCATAAGAAAGTCTCACTTAATCCCCTCTTCGACATAACCCGCTCTTATTAGTTTTCAGACTAAATCGATAAATCTTTGGTCTTTTATACTTTTTTCAAGCTGTTCAATTAGGATTTTGTGGTCAAAGTTATCAAAGAACCCCTTTATGTCTCCTTCAATGACTCAGTTTGTATCCTTTCATCTATTCACTGTAGCAAGCGCCGTGTGACAACCTCGGTTCGGTCTGAATCCATGACTCGAAGGTAAGAATTGTTGTTCATAAATTAATTCTAGTAATATTGCCATTGCCTTTTGTATGACCTTGTCGACTGGAGATGGAATTCCTAGAGGTCTAACTTTTCCATTTGCCTTTTTTATTAACTCTCTTCGGACTGGTTTGAATTTAAACTTCTCGCTACGTAACTCCTCAGTCAAATGTTTTAGTACTTCAGGAGCCAGAGTGGTGTCAACCGCTCCGTGAGTCAAATTTCCAGTTTTAGATTTGATGCTATGATAAGCTGCTAATAGCAGTTTTTCAGAAGATATCAAGTTGTACAATCCGGTGTACTTTCCACTAAGTACTTTCATTTCCGACAGCAATTCCGTACCATTTAAAACTTTTGCTTTAACAGCAGCGGTAGTTGTCGAATACATACGCTGTCCCACTTTAGTTCAAGAATGGCTTCCTTTTCTTAAACCTATTATTGGAACTCCGTCTCCATAGGAATTTCTTCCCTTAGGTGATCCCACAGTTGATTCTATTTCGGCATTTTCTGTTTTAGGTCCATATCCATAATTACGTTCAATCTCCGCAGTTATAAAGTTAACACTTTTGTTTAACCTTATAGAGATTGCATATGTGACACATAAAGGGTTCTGGAGCGCCCAACTAAATATAGTGGAGAGACCTTGACAAATTTTTCTCGCAACACACCTTATGATTTTATTCACGTTTATTGCTTTTACGACATGCTGCGTTTCCTCATCCCTTTCGGTTATAGGTAAGTCGTATGAATTACAAGGTATAACTGCAACCTTGGTGTCTATCCCTTCATAAGCAACCCTCAGAGCTATGAGGTTTAACACTGCTACGAATGGCATTACACTACCAAAATATATCCACAATGGCGCACAAAATAGCCAAACAACATCAACCATATGTTGGGTCACTAGCCTATACCACTTTATTGATATAAGAAAGTTCCCACCGAACTGTACGTGCAACTTTAACTGCATACAGCTCTCCACGAAAAAGCATTTAAATTCCTATTTTATATTTTTACATTAGTTTTGTTTGCTTGATAAGTCAGATAGTTTCAAGCTATTATACAGGGATGGATAAGTGGCATTTTCTACAGACTGGGCTGTTCAGTGCCGACATTATTGCTTTCAAGTTATTAGATTTTGGACCCTTTCTTATGTGTTTTAAATTTTAAATGATGCATCTCTACTTGATTTGTGTCTTCACAAATTATACATTCTTTCTGCAATGCTATGTGACTCCTAATTTTGAAATTTAATGCTTTTAAATAATCGAGGGTTCACATATGTTTTTGTCATTAAATGACCTAGTTCTTGTAAAAGTTGAAGGTATATGTAGAGATGTGGTTTCTTTCCCATCTTTAAATGATAATAGAGGGCCAAATTTCTTGAATACTTGAGCCCTAGAGTTAAGATTGAATTTTCTAGCTAACGTTTTTGCGCACGAAGGTCTTAAGAATAATTTGATTAAAGAGTTCATACTATCTTTATTGTCCACAAATGAATAATAGTTTAATAAACCTCTAATCACGGCATTATATCTCATAATTATTTCTTTATGATCTAGAAATACTCATTTACCAATATATGATGCCTCACCATATAATTTCTTATCTGGATTATAATTCTTTATAAACCCTTTTTGTGCAAGTTTCTTCAATATATCCAACATTGGCGCCCTGAAACCAATTCTAGTCTGTGCTGTACGTAATTTATAACTAAAACTCTTACCAATTTGTAGAGTAACTTTCTTCTTGTTTACTTTTTTTCTAGTTAAGTCTTTAATACTGGCACTTCCTGATGCTGTAAATATATCTGTTCCCAAGAATCTTGCCTTTTCGGTTCTTAAATGAGTAATTTTGGTTTTTTCCTCTGACAATTCTAGGTCTAACTCTGTTTTTAGAAAAGATTTTATCTGATTCTTTAACTCAATTGCTAACTGTTTATCCCCTATTACGCCTATTATTCAATCATCTGCATATCTTATATATGTAACTCTAGTTCCTATACGTACCATTGACGGCATATTTGTCAATGTTTTCTTCACTTCTTCTTTTAAGAAAGTTTTATCTTCTGTTTTCTTATATTTTCTTAATGTATCTTCTAAAGCGTAATAGACTTTCCGATACTTGGGACAATTTTTTGAAATAGGAATTTTAGTATTTTCTTTAATCAGCTTATCTACGAATGTATCTAGTTTATCTAAATATATGTTAGACAATATTGTAGAAACTACCCCTCCTTGTGGTACACCAGTATTGTCGTTATCGTTATGTATTATACTGTCTTTTAAGTAACCAGCGTTACAGAATTTTCAAAATAGATCAATAAATCTTTTATCCTCTATGGATTCTGATAAGATATGCGCTAATTTATGTTTATTAATACTATCAAAGTAACTTGCGATGTCTCCTTCGATAGCTCAGCTTATTCCCGATCATTTCCCGATTTCTTTCAAAGCCGTATGACAACTTCTTTTAGGTCTAAAACCATGACTACTATTTTGGAATTTTGGTTCATATATAGCATTTAATAACATATACATAGCTTGTTGAACTATTTGGTCTATCGGAGATGCTACGGAGATTCGTCTCATCTGACCATTAGCTTTAGGTATTTCTACTCTTCTTGAAGGCTTGAATTTATACGTACAGTCTTTTATTGATTCCGACAATTTCTCTATAAACTTATCGGATATTCCATCCAACGTCTCTGATTCTACACCCGGTGTCATGTTACCATGTTTTGATTTTATAGTATAATATGCTTCGGTTAGTAAACGTATGTCATACATACTTGTATATAAATTAGTAAACTTGTTATTATCAAGTTTTATTAAGTTTAACTCCGAACTATTGCGATCACTAGGACTGGCACTAGTCGTTGTTAAGTTTCTTCGCTGTTCCACTTTTCTAAAAGTAGTATTACTACTATTAAATACTATTGGAACTCCGTCACCATAGGCACGTACACTATGTACTATACCCTTAGGCAATCCCGTATTTCTCTGTTTAACGTCATAATTACCCTTAGATTCCCCACAATTACCCCTGGTTGGGTATTTCATAATTGTTGTAGTTTCAGGACTGAACTGACAAATCATTTCTGAAACAATTAATATACTTTCCGTTGATCTGAGTATATGATGATACTTTGGCATCTGATTGTGTAATAACGTAATCGTAGGTAATGTACTTTGCGAAAGATCATAAAATATAGATCTTATCTCGTCATTCGCTTCATCGACATGCTCTGTTTTCTCCACCATTTCTAGCTTTGATGAGTCGATTAGTTTACAGAATATAACTACAATTCTGACTTGTTTATTCAAGTGGGCGTTAATTAAGCCAAACGGCGCACGCCAATATAAGATACTAGCTTCAAAATTAAAATGGTGTTTTGTTGTACTATGGTAGTTAATTATTCTTGTTAATGCTACAGCAATAAAGATTGTTCCTACAATTACATGTACAATTTTGTTAGCGTAATAACTCTTTATTTATTACTTCAGTAATTTACATTACTGTTCAGACTATGTCATCAATACTATTAATTACTCATACCTTCTATGTTTTGGTGATTTATTACTTTTTCGTAAAACGTATTATCTTATACCCTTAATAGGATAAAACGCAAAGACATTAATAAGGACATATTAGTATTGTAGGGCATTCGTGGCAGGATTATTGTAAATATAATACTCACCTACTAGTCGTTGAACCTTCATATATTTTTATTAATATATATTAATATATGCTTGGCTACAAATTATCCTAAAAAAAATAAATTTAAGGAACTTCTTGTAATTAACCCTATTTTCTAAAAAATTATATAGTTATTAAAAATATTTCACCGTGCGAGATAAAAACACCACCTATTCAATTGCAATTGACACTTGCATGCCAACTATCTTTGTATAAAAATGTTAGGGCTTTAATATAAGCCATTCAAGAAAACCCCTGGTTACTTACCTAAATTAAGAATATACAGAAAAAATAAATTTATAATTTTTATATTTCTCTCCAGTTAATAAACTGTTCTTAATTTTAGCTCTGTTTAATGGCGGTTAAAACTCTACTCTACTACACTCTAAAATACTAGGAAAATTAATTTTTTATTATTACTAAGTCTACTATCAATATAAATTATTGTTTAGACCTTATGAAACTATTTTATTGGTTCATATAATATATCTTATACCTTATTGAAGCATATGGAGACGGGATTCAAAAAGATTATTTTTTATATTATCTAGTTTTTGATTTCGCGATTCCATTTTAAGGCTGACTTTATTTCCAATTCCTTGCCTTGTATTCTGTTAAGTGCAATTGGAGATTTTCTAAAATTATTCCAACCTTTTTTAATTTCACTTATAAATAGTTTACCTTATGGAATTAAATGATAACCTAAATAATAAGTATCTATAACTATAGACCAATCTTTAAAATCCTTTAATTTTTAAATAACTTGACTTAGTTGATTTTTAATTCGAAGAAAAAAGAGGTAAAACTTTAAATTTTAAAGATGCTATATAATTTATATCTAAGACAACAGTAACAGTAACAGTAACATTAGCATTCGGTCTACTATTTCGAGGTTTTGTTATAATTATATTAGATTCAATATTTAAAATTTCTTTAATTCTATTAAATAATTCTTTAATATGATTTTCATATTTTAATCGAGGGTTTATAATTTCCATTTGAAAAACTTCCGCCTCCTAAATAAAGCCACCTAACCAATATTTTGTTAAATGAAGATTATTAAAGAAAAAATTTTCAGGGCTAAATAATAATTATCCTTTTTTATTTCCTTATGTAAATTCATCATTTCTAATTTACCTTCAGGTGATAAATGTTTATTCTCTTTAAATAAATTAACCGCTTTTTCGAAAACAATAAACTGGTAATATTTAGAACTATTTAATTAAACAGAATTAAATATAGTTATTATCACTTTTATAAGTGAATTTTTATCGTTTACAAAATAATGACAATTAAAACCTGAAATAGATATATGACCGCATTTTAATTTGTTTTTAATATACTCTAATACACATAAATCATTAATATGTAAAAATATTTGAAAAGTTAACATTGATGTAGTATAATTATTATTATTTAATTTTTGTAAGGTTATATTGAAATTGAAATTGAAATTGAAATTGAAATTGAAATTGAAATTGAAATTGAAATTGAAATTGAAATTGAAATTTCCTTCAGCATCTGTAAAACCAGTAAACCATTTTTAAAAACTAAGTGCTTATGTAATCAAGGAATATAGTTTTTATTTTATTTATTGGCGTTTGCAACTCTAGACTTGAGTAAATTTTATTTAAAAGTGAATTTAAAGGAGTCGTATTAAGTTTTAGATAGGCAGGAGTTGGTAAAATCGAATTTTTTGTTTTTAAGGTTTAGTAATATAACTAGTGCTAAAATTAAAGTAATTTATTATTTTAATAATGTTTGTTTTTAATATATTAAATTTTTAGGGACTACTAAGATTAATCCATGTAAACCTGTACTAGCATAAAAGGCTGATCCATATACACCATCTGAGATTGTAAATCCAGCTTCAGAATATTCAAAGTATTGTAATCCAGTGAATATTAATGCTAATAGTATTGTAAAGATTCCTCCATCTATTGCTCCTTTTCTATTTCCTGCTATTAAAGCGTGGTGTCCATAAGTAACAAATGCCAAATCTCCAACTATAATAAATTTAAGAAAGTATTAAAACCTTTTTAAACATTTGAATATTATAGTCCTTGTACTTTACATTAAATTGTTTATTCAAAAAACAAAAAAAATTTGCTGTACCTTTTGAAATTAATATAAAGCCTTTGAAAAGAATTTGAGCCTGCGGTATTTAAATAACTCTTATTTTACTTAACATATAAAATATATACTTAAAATAAATTATAATTCTTATTGAGATTCCGACTGTACATTAAGCATTTGTATATTATATTTTAATAATAACAAACACCCACCAATGAACCAGTCTGTAGCGATCTATAAAAAAAAAAGCTAATTTAACTTCTTTAAGAATTAAACCGACGGTCTTATAATTCAAATGTATTACGTTGACCGTTTTCATTAGTGTCGCCAAAATTTAATATTTAAATTGTATTTATTACAAAAATTTGACTATATAAAATATTGATTTAATTTTGTTTTCTTTTTTATATTTTTACTTGTTATTAATTATCCTCATCTGTCTTGACGGTACTCTGCTTAAGGTTAGAACTGTTTTTAAACCACTCAAATTTTAGCTTATTATTATACAATTTGTTGCGTAAGCACGGAGCTATTTTTTAAAAAAATAAGAAGGGCAAATATTTATAATTAAAATATAAAAGGCTAAAAATATAAAAACACACTCGCAGTTGCTCAAGTCAGCTAGCAACAGTGTGATGACCTTTGTACTTACAAATTAGTTACTGAATATAATATTTATAATTTAGCTATAAAGAAACATTTCCTCCCCTTTTCCGCCTAATTGTTTAAATTTTATAAATTAGGTACTAAAGGATCAAAATTACTAATTTTATAATACATAGTAGGATGAAAATGTGGACCTACTATTTTTATTAATTCTTTAAAACTAGATTTAGGTATATAAATACTATATTGATTGATTATTCCTGTTTTATATATTGAAGATTCAAGATTATATTTATTTTTTAAAACTAAAGCTAAATATTGTATTTCTTTAAGTGTAAAACCATTAGTACAAAACTTAAATCCTTTATTTTTAAAAGATGTTCCATCATCCATCATTCATACAGCTAAAGCTAATGGAGTTAAATAACTGTCTATATATTTAGGTACTACTTTTCTAGTTCCATTTGGATAAAAAGATTCATATATTCAATCAAATGAAGAAAAGGTAAAAGTTCTAAATCTATAATAATATCTAATTTCATCACTTTTTACTAAAGGCCTTGAATATATTTGGGGTATTTCCGGGTGTGCATATCCTAATTTACTTATGAAACTGTGTAACCATAATAAATATTCACCATTAACTTTAGCTTGATAATAAACAAAACGGGACCCATTGACAGATTTTTCCATAGATCCATCACCCAATAATGAACCTACTAAAAGACTCAGTATATCTATATTGTGAGGACCTATACGATATAAAGGATTAATCCGGGGATTACTAAAAGGCAATGTACTAGCCATACAAAAAGATCCAATTAAATCAGATATTTCACATTTGTGGCAAACACCACTACTCAATAATAAGATTGTATTTAATAAGTTGGGTCGATTCCCCGCACCGTTAGTAATTCTTAAAAAGAATAATGAACTGGCAACGAAAAGCCTCCCTCCGAACCGTACGTGCAAGTTTCCCCGCATACGGCTCTCCAGAAATTTCCTAGTCATTTATAATTCTATTTTTTTCAAAGGTTTGATCTTTTCTTTTCTATTAAACTTAAGCCATCAGACTTTCCGGAGTGAACAGGCTGGCACATTTGACACAAAGGTATTACTTTTCTACGTATTTTACTCATAAATTTTATTAGAGTTCCTTTGTCCTTAGTATCCTTTAATTGTCTAAGTTGATGCATTTCTACTGAATCAGTAGACTTACATATAAAACAAGGTTGATCTAATAAGTTTTGAGCTCTAACGTCGAAATTAAGAGTGTTAAATAGATCGATATTTTCTGCCCAACTTTTGTGCGCAGCTGGTGTTAACATTTTCGGTTTTCTTTCTAATCTTAAATATTTTTTAGGTATTTAGCCGTCATTGACAGTGATTCATTGAAATCAAAAATTTTATCTTTATTTACAAATTTTTATTCGAGTACCATATTTTTTATATACTTTTCTAATAGAAAGTCTATGTTTACCCTGTGACCTAGGCTTAATTTATATTTCCTATGTGATGTTCTGGCTTCAGCCATGTTATATAAGTTATATAAGGCCTCTTAATACTCCATTAAATCTTTGTATAATATCTTGGTCAGGTAGGAAAATTCAGTTATTAAAATTTTTTGGCATACCCTTTGATAGAGTGTTTATAATTTTCTCTTTAACATTATTCTTGACGACCATTTTGGTTTTCCCACTAGCTTTCCTACTGTTAAGGATTTCTCATGTTTTGCTGTCCCTTCTTCTAGAGGAAATATTTTGCGAGTTTGTTTGTAACTGAATCTTCCATTAGATCTTTAACACGACTTGGACAATTTTATCCCTTGTACTAGCTATTCCTAGAGCTCTCTTTTTTACCTTTAGGTCTTCTAGTAGGCTTAAAATCAAAAGATCAATCTATTATACTGTCTCTTAACTTAGTAAGTTTTGCTATAAACAATCCTTATAATGTTTATCCGTCCACACCTTCTTTCCAGGTATAAATTTCATTTTGTTGTCTGAGTCTTTATATAGATTTAGCTCTTGAAGAGGTTTACTTGATATATATCTTTTGTATTTAAAATGTTAGGAGTATAACAAAAATCCCTTTCTAGTTATCGATAGAGGAGTTTCGCGTGAATTTACACCTGCAAGTTTCATATCGATGAAATTTCCTGTGACCCTTCCTTTAGTTAATTTTTGTTTTAACTTTTCGTAATACGATCACTCCGTCGCCACTCCCTGTGTTTATTTGGGATAGTTATTGGCTTTTATATCCAATATAGGAATTGCTTCCCTTAGGCGATCCCCAGTTCTTATAATAATGTCTGATATTCTATCTGTAGGTCTCATCTTTACATATGTTATGTCTGTCCTATTCAATAAACTCTCTACTACATATACCTTTTCTATAGTAGAATTGAATAAATTTGTGTCAGTTACTTTCAAACTCAGTTTTGCGTTATGGGACGGATGTATTATTAGACCGTGGATAAAATTTATCTCGCCGATTACATTCTTGTAACTAGTTTGTTTTTCGACTTTACAAACATGCTCTGGTCCCCTCCTCATTTCGATTGTAGGTAAGTCTGTTGATTTACATAACGTTAGTTTAGTTAAGGTCGTTAGTGCGACGGGCATTATAGTAATTAAAGGGCGCACAGGTATAGCAAAAGGATCCAAGGGTGTTATTCCTAAAGGAGGCCATGTACCTCCTATTTCTATTGCAGGTGATAAACTTGAGTGGAAGAATGCCCAACTAGAGATAGAACAAGTCTCACGACTATACCCTCTCAAAGAACCGTACGTGCACCTCGCAATGCATACGGCTCACCAAAACAAGACAGTAGATTGTATTGTGCTCAGGCATATGAGTAGAGCTGGAACCTTCATACTGTCTGCTTACAGTTATATGGTAATTAGTTCTTTAAATAAATTAATAGACTAATGTTTGTGTTTTCGGTGACACCAAATGTGGCTTAAAGTAAGATTTTTAATTGCGTATTTGCTTCCTCCTTCATTTTTCGGGTTTATATGATGAGTATGTACCGAATTATGTATTAGAAAATCTGGATTGATTTCTTTCGTTCAAAGTGAACATAGTCCCTTTTGTTTTTAATAATTCTTCATTAAGGCTAGATAATCTAGAACTTGAGGCCTTTTAGTTTGAAATCTTTCAGTTTTGCTATATCAACGTGGAACGCATTTACCTTCCTTATATCCGTAGGAATTACGTTTATAGTGGTGGTTACAATATTAGCAGCATTTTTATGATCCAGTAAGTAGATATTTCTATAAGAGTTATCCATATAAATTTTTTTTAAAAGAAAGGCCTCTAAATTTTCAACTTCTATTTAGATTTTTGAAAAAGGTTACTCTTTTGATTTTTCCTTTGGATTTTTATGGATCTTCTTGTAAGCTCTTTCCTAAACTAGGTTGTTTTCTTATCATCCAGCTTCAGCAGCTCAAATATAGTGCACGCGCAACGATTGTTCTATATTGAGAGGAATTTTCCAAATTATAATATTTCCCCCAACCTCTTATGTTGGGATTTAATTTACTAATTAATTACGCAGCTGACTTGTTATTTGAAGCCATAAATATGCTTGTTAATTTTGTATGAAATTTCTTACTTTTTCTTTATTAGGATATAGAGCTTTCCCCTCTAGCATATCCTTGTGGCTAAAAATCGGTGTCGACCATTTTATATTTGAAAGTATAACCAAGGAAGTCCATATGTGCATTCTTGTCCCTTAATGTGAACATTTTAGTTTTCTGAGGCACAGTTGATAAAAATAACCCCTTTCCGCTAGAAATTTGTCATTTGCAGGCTTAGTTAGAATATTTTTTATATTTGCAAATACAATGAAATCGTCAGCATAACGCACAATCGCAACTCCTTTTTATACCGCTTGGAGAATTATACCGTTTTTCAGGCTTCTAAATTTAGATGTTGTTATAGGATGGATAAATTTATATACCGTATCCTCTAGACCATTTAATGTAAAATTAGACAGGCTAGGATAATTGATACCTCATTGCGGAGTACCACTTGTTGGACCGCTAAAGCTTAATGCATCTAATATCTTACCTTTAAGCCATAATCTTACGAACTCTTTAAGAATAGGGTGTATAAATAGATTCGATAACAACCATTCGTGACTAATATTATCGAAGAAACCTTTAATATAGGCATCAAGGATGTATTTGTATTCGTTCAACTGGATATATTCTCATAATTTATATTAACCCTTTGTGAGACCCTGTTTTTACTGAGAGTTATCTCATTTGCATTCGTGATGCTGAAATCGCCATTTTGCAATCTATATACGGTCTTAACCCCTTGACGCTTGTAAGTTCTAATAGAGGTAGTAGGACCAGATTGACAAGTGTTTGAAGAGCTCTATCTTTGATAGCTGGAATTTTAATACCTATAGGTCTTGGATAAGTTTTTCCGGATTTAGGTACCCATACTATTTTTAAAGGTTTAGGCATATATCTCGAGAGTGGTACACCATATCTTATAACCATTGTGCTAATTGGTTTTCGGATAAGGTGATATCAGATTTTTAAAAAATATCATTATCCACTCCGTGTGTTTGTGACCCTGCTTTTGACCAATTAGATTAACTGCTTGTATTCTAAACAGGAGAGATCTTACCATAAGATTTTGAGCATGCTGAACTTTGGTGTGGAAAATACCATATCTGTAAGCAAGTTTCACCAATTCCTTATGTTTTTAATTCTACTTTTTAATTGCTGTAATTAATTTGTTGTTTTTTCAGTAGATTTGAAAGTGAAGAAGGTTCCGACCTATTCAAACGATTAGATTTGAGTTCCTGGGTGGAATATCTTATTCCAGAAGAAAGAGACTGTGAAACCATGTTAAGGCACACTGAATTCAGCGGACTACGACCACTTTTTAGTCCCTGGCTTTTTAGTTGCTCTAATAAAATACCCAGTATTCTTAGCATTACCTAAGACGTTTGCTTTTTCAGATATCTTGCCCCCGCCTAGTCCGATATGAACTGACCATAAAGGATTTGTTACATACCAGGTCAGAAATATGACTCCTGCTCTTTATGTGATTCTAACTGTGAGAGATGGGCTAGTATTAAGATTACTTGATCTTAACTTTTTCGGGGTTCCCATGTTTAGGCTTTGAGGAGTTCCTGAGTTTTTGTTCTTTATACAGATCAGTAACTCAGTTAAATATTTTCAGTAATCTTCTTTGATGGTGTGTCTATTAATACTGATCAGAATCTTTACGTCTTCAGATAACGACTCCATTAATTTATTTGTGACCCCCGTTCATGATAGATGTTCGGCCCTATGTTAACCATTTTTATTATGAAGCTTAGCTTTCGCTTTACTGAAATTATTAAAAGAACTAGGTAGGGGACTCGAGTACATATTCTTAATGAATCTACCAATACTTTTTACCCGTTTAACAATTCCTTATACCAGAGCTTCGTTGAACTCTAGCACATTGCTTAACCTTTTTACGTTAATGATCAGTGCGTAAATGAGATGAGTTACCTCTATCTCCCTCGAAGATTGTCCATGTCGAAAGAAGACAGATAGGAAAGCAAATATTTCACTTATTATAAATAATACTATACCTAACATTAATCCACTTTTTACTTCTTTGGTGTGGTTACCTAAATATGTCAATTATCCATTATATTTCAGTAATGGCTGGACTATATCTTAATCAATAGGTTTACTATTTATAACGTATTAATTTTTGACGTATAGTCTCTGAGGAACCTACTATAATAAGTATTTTGGTTTCCTGCTGATTATTCATATAATTATCTTTAAAATTTTTACTTCCATATTATTATAATGAGGAGTATTTAAAGCTTTAGAATTTTCCAGCATATAGTCAAATTTATAGAAGGCACTATAGGTTTTCTTTATGACATACTTTTGTATGTACTTGCTTTTGTAAGAAATAATGGAAGGTTATTTATAATTTAAGATGCTATCGCTCTAATTTTTAGTTTACCCGCCTCAGTAAGTTGTTGTTTATAAACTATATAAAATACTACTACTTCCCAGTGTTGATAAATCTTTTCACATATCAAAGGTTTTTATTAAAATAGTTTAAATTATTTATACCGGTTACACTAAGTGACATTACTTATATAGAATTTGACTGTTAATTTATTTTATAAACTAGTAACTTTTAAATTGTGGCTATACTATCCTTAATAGGATACATGTAATTAGGTTTTTCATATGATCCTTGATCTATTCTAAATTTAATATTAATACCAGACGACTAAACGAGTAGGGATTTGTTGTTTCCTTTATTCATAGGCCTTGTCTGTTTATATATTCCTTTGGTTGTTAGTTGGCCTTTATATTTCATATTATCTACATTTTTAAAGTATTCATTAAACTCGTTCCTTTGTATCCCGTTTTTTTAATAATTTTATAAGTTAAATATGTAAATTTTAACACCGCTTGTTTCTTACTACATAATAACCTCAATTGAAATAATCAAATAAACTTATCATTAATTGAGCATCCCGAGAATGCTTATATAAACTTAATTGAATATGAGCTTTTAAACGTGGCTTAACATTAACAAATAAGCAACCTTAATCAGTTGTAAATCCTGCAACCCAGTTACATATTTTTAACTATAGGACTATAGAGGTATTGGATCAGGAAGAATATCTGGAAATGCCTTTTTTATATTGACTTCATTAGATACCCTTAGATTAATTGATGCTCTAACTTTTTATTCCTTCTTCACTAAGCTTGTAAGAATTAGTTAAATCCCTTTGTAAAATACAGAATCAGTTAATTTTGGCGTAATTATTGGATATTTGTCAAATTGATCAACAATTACTATTAAAGGAACTAACTCGTGTATGAATTTTCTCCTTGTTATGCTAGAGTAACTCATAAAGATGCTCTAATTGTTTATAACAATGCTCGATCCTTTTCACCTTGTCCTTTTGAAATAACGCTTGAGGTTGTTAACATATTTTACAATTATTGTTTTGTATAATAAAAACCCTCACTGTCAATAAATATGATAAGAAACAAGGGTGGATACTGACATTTTCAAGAACATATCTTTTAGGATTTAGGTTTATTTTGTTTATGGCCATCACCTTCAGTAATTATTGTAAACCATATATTATATATAAAGTATGTAAGCCGTATCCTTATTGTTTGGTGGTATTTTTATAGTATATTTAATATTCATAAACTTAATTAATTCATTTAATATTTGTTAGAACTTTTCCTTGTATCTACTAAAAAAAGAGAATACCTTGAACATCTTAATTATTATACCTAGGTGTATTATGCCCTTTATGTGTATTTTATACCCTATTATTAATAGTTAATATTGAATATATTACCCAAATTTATTTATGTGTGAAGTAAATATTATTATTGGATTTAGTATTCGATTCAAAGTAGTAATACATAAAAAGGCTAATGTTGTCAATCTCCTTCCACTAAACCAGCTAATTAAAAAGAATTGTTAAAAATATCCTTTATTTTAGATGTTTTATTTCTTATGGGGAGATAGTTTGTTTATATAAACATGATTAAATAGTATGATTTTTGATGTAATTAAGCTTAACGCTATACCTTCTATTACTACATCTCTAAGCCATAATCCCATTCCCAAAATAGTTAAAATAAAACCTGAAGTTAAAATATAACCACCATAAGGATAACCATGCATATAGCTAACAGCTCCTATAGTTAAATTTAATAAAGAAAAACTAGTTAAAAT
>Ga0153995_1000022_pt1 | contig 32067 bp, 20 predicted proteins | sample TSNC079MetaG_FD_104678 | JGI IMG/M metagenome (GOLD analysis project Ga0153995, IMG submission 104678) | Attine ant fungus gardens microbial communities from North Carolina, USA - TSNC079 MetaG | ecosystem: Host-associated > Fungi > Mycelium > Unclassified | place: USA: North Carolina, Lumber... | reverse complement strand
ATAATGTTTAAGTCCCTAAGAAATGATGTCTACCTTAGAGTGGTAAATAGTTAAATTTTTAATAAAAAGTGTTAATTACGGATAATATAATTAATATAGTTTATATCTTGGAATACTAAGTTTAAGATTTGATACACATAAATTAGAAAGATGTATTAAATACAAGTAAGTTAAATTTGATATTAAAGTATTAGCAAATCATAAGAACAAACAATAATTAGTAAATTTACCTCTAACTCAATATTATCATAATAATATAAATTATCCATTTACTAAAGGAAGGTGATAGTTTGATAAAGTTATAAACGTTTTTAAAACCTTTTCCCTAACCTTTTAATTTATAAAATAGTATTCATAGAATATACGCCAATTTTTAATTAAAATACTATAATAGAATTAATACTAATTACTTAAATAAGGTTATTAGGCAATAACATAAGGAAGAAACAAATATTCTTTATAAAAAATAAAAGTAGATATGTACAAATGTTAAGGTATAAGCTGGAATCTCTTTCTAATGTTACATCATGTAGTAAACTCTGTAAAGAACTGACAAAGGTAAAATGGACTAAATTATAAATTAGCAAGTAGTTAGGTAAGGATGAAGTTTAACCTAAAAGTTACCTCATAATAAATATTACTAAATATCTAAAGTTTCAATACAAAGGATGTAACAGTATAGTAAAATCAAGTTTAAAAATATTTTACAAAAACTCTTAATACTATCTCTCTAGTTATATTGTTACTAAGAAGGTTGTTTTTAACCTTTAAAAATTTATTATTATAATTAAGGTAATGCTCTTTAACTTTTTAAAAACTAGATTAAGTATATCATTGAAGCATGCTGGCTTTTCAAATATAATAAATACTTAATTTAAATCTAGGGGAATCGAAGTCAATAAGTTACATAGGTGTTTAAGATTTTACAAAGAGCACATAATTTCCATTAACCTAATGTATATAAACCAGTAAATCTAGATAAATAATAAATATTTAACTATAATATAAAAAATATAATGACTATAAATCGCAATCTATTGAACAAATTATTATGAAATATGGTGTTAGAGATGCAATCAAAGGGTTAATGAATAATTGAGCAGCCATTCTAATTGTTTTACCGCTTTAAGATTGGTATAATGTTTATTTATTATTAGTAGCCATTATATTTAATAGGCAGGGAGAAATTTAGTTAAAGTTTTCTTTTGGTTTTGACTAAGCAAATTTAAATTATTTGGAATTGTTTTAAGTTAAAAATAAACCTAGTGGTAAATAACCAAAGTCATAGCGGAAATAACAAGAAACATAGCGGTATGGGAATTAGGCGAACAAACCATACTAAAATAGTAAGATCTTAATAAATCGGAAATGGAGAATAAGATTTTTAAATTATAATATTTATTAAACGTTCACTAAGAATATTCCAGTTAACTTATTGATTAATTATATCTAAGGGGTGCTTAAATAAATCTCTACACTCCACTGTTCTTTAACTATAGTTATTTAACTATAAAATGGATAGAGCACTAAGTATTAGGCTAGTTAAATCTAGTATCTATGTTAGGGAAATTTAAAGAGTTTAAGTCGGTCATTCCCGACCATAGCCAAACAAAAATATAACAAAATTAGCCTTATTTATAGATTCGTCAGCTTCATTTCCTATTTGTTAACGATTGGAACAATAGTCGGTACCTGAAATGGTGCTTAATGCACAATCAAAAAATAAAAATATTTAGTTCATTATTTATTAAATAATTAAAGTTTCCAAGGCTTGACATAATTAATAGTTTTTAAAGATAAAATTTTGCTAGCCTGCTAGGTAGTCAATGTACAGAAAAATAATTTAAAAGCTTTAAATTTAAAATTTGATTGGAGTAATTTCTTAATTATATAAAAGTTTTGGTGTGCAAGAATACAAGCTAATAAATCAGCTATTTTAGCTTTCACTATGAATAGAGTAGGTGCTTTGAGAGGTAATATCTCGATATTGTGCCAAAAACTACCAAACTCCGTGGACACCTTTAAGGTTATGGTATCAAGGTATAGTCAAAAGGCTATAAGTGGCCATAGTAATTACCAGGGTATGGTAACAAGCTATAAGATGAACAAAAGTGAAATAGGTTATCGCCTATCTAAATCTGTATTATTAAATAGTAATGTAAAAGAGCTAGAGTATACGGTAGTAGGAGGAATTATTTATTAAGTAAGTCGGTCTTAAGGTGTACTCTAATGGGTTTTTTCAAAAGAAATTATCAATTCAAAGTCCTTTTTAAACAATTTAATAACAGAAATTTTGTAAGAGCGTCTGTACGCAAGTTCAATTAACTAATTTAGAGCCATGGTTTATTACTGGTTTGCGACGGTTAAGCTTCTTTCAGTGTATCTGTCTATATAGATAAACGGATAAAATAAATAAAAGGTTGGGTTGTCAAACCGAGGTTTCAAATATTTTACATTCTATGGATATTATTAAAAAAACAAAAATTATTGTTACAATTTCAAAAATTTTACATGCGGAAGCATCGTTAGCAAAAGTCGAAGCGAAGGAAGGTTTAGAGTAAATTCACTTCAGGATTTAACAAATTTTATAATTCCACACTTTGAAAATTATCCTTTACTATCTCAAAAAGCTGCAGATTTTTAGGTTTATCTGATTTGCAAAAATCTCAAATTATTTATTATAATCCAGTGCCTCGACCAATTAGAATTAAATTCCAAATCTTATATGGATTGCATGATTTTCAAGGGTTTTAGTTAGTATTTCAAAATCTAATAAAATTAAAATAGGTAAAATAATTGGATTAATATTTAAATTTTCTCAACATCGTAAAGACAAAAAAATTATTCGAATTCATTGCTAAATATATGAACTGTGGAGCCGTTTATTCACAAAGTGATAATGCTTTCGTATTTAAAGTGGGTAAATTTGTAGATATAAATGAAAAATTAGTCCATTCAATTCAAGGGGTAAAACAATTAGATTATCAAGATTTTTGTGAAATTGCTACTTTAATTGATTAAGGAAAACCTATAAGCCCTAAAGGAATAGCTAAATTTCAATTGATCAAAAATAGAATGAACACAAAAAGAAAATATCCAAAATTTTAATTGCTTGATAAATTTGAGTAACTTGGATATGGGGGTAAGTATAGAAATTGTATCCTTATTTACATTATTTGGTTCTTTAGATTATTCTACTATATTTAGTATTTGTCCTGTTTTAAATGAAACTTCTATAATTGGTTTATTTATTTAAAATGGAGCTATGGCTAAGAGTGCTAAATGACCATTATATAGTTGATTACCTGGAAGTATGGAAAGTCCTAAACTGTAAGTGCTTTAATTATTGCTGCCACTCTAGTAACTGCTGGATTATATTTTATATATTAATAAGAGGAGTTCTATTTTGGAATATAGTTAAACTACTTTATTATTTATAACACTAGTAGGTTAAAATACTGCTTTCGTTGAGCATTATGAGTTAAAAATGAGATTATAAATAATCATTGCAATTAGTAATATATCTCAACTAGGTTTTATGGTATTAGCTGTAGGTATAAGTAAATATGATGTTAGTCTGTTTCATGTAATAAATCATGCATTTTTTAAAGCATTATTATTCTTATTAGCTGGTACTGTATTTCATAGCATGGGTGATATACAAGATATTCGACGATTAGGTGGTTTAATAAAATTTATTCCTTTTACTTATACTATAATTTTAATAGGAAGTTTATTAGCTATTTCTTGATTATAAGGATTCTATTATAAAGAATTTAATTATTGAATAGCTTATGCTTAGTTTGGATTTTCAGGTTATTATGCTAAGATATTAGGAATTATAACTTCAGGTCTAACTGCTTTTTATTCATTTAGATTAATTTCTTTAACTTTTAAAGTTATCCTAATGCTAAACGTGTAGATTAATTAAATAGTCATGAAACTAATATTATAGTAATTATACCTTAATCTTTTTAAGCACTATTTAGTATATTTTTATTGTTATATCACAAAGATTTATTTGTAGGAATGGCTACATATTTTGTAAGTAATAGTTTTTATCTTAAACCTAACAATATCTCCATTGTTGTAGCAGAATTTATTCTTAGTTTACCAAATAATATCAAATTATTACCTGTAAATTTAACATTAATATGTGCTATTCTGGGTATATTACTATATCATGTTAATAAAGAATTTATAATAACTGATCCTATCTATAATTCTTTAATAGATAAAGATAATAAACTTTCATTATAATTTATAAGATTTAAATTTAAACTCCTTAATTTAAAGTAGGACTATTAATTAATAAGTTGACTAATATTCACTTAATTTTATTACGTAAATCTCTTAAAGAAAACTTAGTTAAATTTTTTAATAATTTATAGACCTGAATTAGAATCTAATAATTTTGGACAATTGAATAGTACATTAAATATTTATTAGCAAAAAGCCTTGTACCTGCAGCAGCACCCTTTAATATAAAAAATATTTTAGAAAAACCCTTAGAAAGTAAAAATACTAACACTTCATTTATACAGACTGAGCCATAAATTTATAAAAATATAGAAAACCTAATAAGTATCAGACAAAAGAAGTCTTAATAAACACAACTAATCAAATCTACAAAATAAACAATCAGTCAAAAGAAAATAATATCAATATATTAAATATGATTAATTTTATAATTAAATGGAATGTTAGCTAGAAAATTTTAGTTCTTTTTAATTTTTATTTGATATCTTATATAATAATTATATTGTTTTAGAAGGTTTTTCGTTTATTCCTTTATTGTACCGTTGAAGTTGTGTTAACCCATTGTCGTTATAGGTTATCAGCCTATATTCTAGCCCAGAGATACTGATTTTAATCAGATTTGGGTGAGAATCGCCACGGACCTCCTAGTATAAATTTTACATTGGCTTTGTTATTGCTGTATAAATACATTTTATTGTTTTTGGTTTCCAGCCATTTATAGAGTTTTGGTTGTTCATTTATAAACTTAGACTATTTAAGGAAGATAGCGGTACCGCTTGTACTTAATAAGTGCCAATTCCTCTTATTCTATTGTTCGATTTAGTAGTTAGCTGCCTCTAGTTGTGCTAGTGTTAAACCAACAAACTTCCCCTACCCACTAGCGGTTCGAGTTACCATCATTACGATGAAGATAAGTATAAAGGCGAGTAAAACTTAGGCTTCGTTTCCTTTCTTAACTATGTATGTTTCAATAGGCTTATAAGGCTTTTTCTACTACTCTCTAGGCTAGTCCCTAATAAAATTAATTACATTTGTAAATTATTATAGTACATTTTAATTTTTAAATTTACTTAAAGTATTTTATACTATTCGATATTTCTATATTTTCTATATTTTCTATATTTATAGTTGCTTTAGAGTAATTTATATTGTTTATTGGAAAGAGTTTAAAATATTTTACATATATTTACTTTCTAATTTGTATTTACTATTCTTAGTATTTTATATTGAGATTTTTATTTTTAACTATCATTATATTGTTAAGATTTTACACTTATCTTTCTGTGATAAAATACTTTTTTGATTTCTTTATCTGAAAAACACTTTTTTTATTAAACTAATAAAGTAATAAAGTAATTAAGTAATAATGTAATAATGGGTTAATGGAATAATGGAATAATGTATGGGCTTTTATTATTTTTAATATTTTTTATTAGGCTCAACATGAGATACTGGATACCAAATTTTAACCCTTTTTATTAATTCGTATCATGGGTTTAGAGCTAAGAGATCTGTGCATTCCGCTTGACTAAGAATGTATCTTGGGGCTCACAGACATAACTGAGTAATTAAAGGAGATATTATTAAAGGTTTGGTATAAATTACCGAAATAAATTATAGTGATGCGAATCAAAAGTATATAGTTGATCCTCGTTTTCACGAGATTTTACATAATTATCTCAAGGCTGGTTAATTAGACCCGATAATTGCTCATCTTGTAAACATAGAAATAGGAACCCCGGGTAGTTAGTCCTCTACTTTTGTATTATAGTGCTTAACGAATTTGTTAAAGTTATTGTTGACAATACGATGTAGTTAAAAACTTTCGTATAATGAATCCAGTCTATATATTGTATGGATAATAAGAGATTTATTCCTTCTTACCCCTAGATAGTTTAAACTATTAAGTGATACCCGTAAAATCGAAGATAACTAATGGCTTAATAATAAATTAGAAGATTAGATTACATCAGATATGCGCTTGATTTTATTGTACTAGTGAGTGGTTAAATCAAGAAAGCTAACTTTATCAAAGCTAACATTAAGTATATTTATATTCCAACTGTGCTTTAGAATTGAACCATGCATAAAAACAGTTATCACTAATATAATTAGTTAAAATTGAAACTTTTGCTGCGGAGATGAGAAAATTAAAAAGAAATCCAAATTGAAGAGTGAAACAAGTAAAGGGGTAGCCGTGTAAGAATACTAGCAAATTGAGATCCGATCCATACTGGTTAACGCTCATATTTACAAGCTGCTCGTAAATTTAAAAAGGTTAAAAAATAAACACACTAGAAAAGGTATATTAATAAAGCAACTGTGAATCTAACTCAATATTAAATTGTATTTTTCTACAATAATAAAATTCGAGATATATTTATCTTTGGTATCTGTGAATAATAGGAAGGCTATAACTTATGTAAATTGATGACTTAGGCCCTCATGTGATTAAACTTTAGCACGTAAAATAAGAACAATGAATAAAGTATTAAGAAAATTTGCTTAAGTTTAGGGCTTGTTTCGTTACATTCGAGTTTTACTTATTACGTCTTATCTTAAAGTTATTAAAGATTTGTAAGAAAATATGAAAAGTCCGCTTTAGATATTATATATAAAATATTGATGTGGAAAATGACTAATTATAGCTTTAGGAAATCTTGTGCAATATTTGAAATTACCCTTGATATAGAAATGCAACATCTGATAACTGTTAAAGACCATATTATAGTATAGGAGATAAATTATATTTCGATTAAATTTAAGCCGTTATAAAGATTTGTGTATTTTTAATTTGAGATTTTATAGAGATTAAAAGCATAAATAAGTTTTATTAATTAAGTAAATATTTTTGTAAAACACCCACACTATACAATATAGTTTATATACTAAGTTGTAGTTTTTCTTTAATATTTTAAGAAATATACAGGGAAATTATACTTGCTTTAATAAAAAGGCTGTGCTTTGTAAAAATCCATATTAAACAAACAACCAAAAGACTATTTGATACATAATACAACTATAAGTAATAAATATAAAAATATTAAAAATTTTAATAAAAGGAAGTATAAAATACTAATATGTCATAGTGTTAAATTTAAACAAACGAATTAAAAATGTAAGATATAATAATAAAGATAGTACTAATTGTGGATTAACTCTTGTAATTTATGCTAATTCCTTATTTAAAGTCTCATACATAAAATAACTAAGTAAACACAAAATACAGTTAATATATAACATCAATAATTAAGTAAAGAAATACTAAATTAATTTTAAATAAATATTATAACAAATCAAATAAATATTAAATAATATCAAAATAAATACATTAAATAAATTATAATAATAAAGTATTAAACTAATAGTAACTAAATAATCACTATAAATAATTAAGTAAGAAATATCTATCAAATCTATTAATTTCATATTAAAATAAATTAAATAAATAATATATAAATATTAAATTATAAACATAAATAAACTAAATAAACGAAATAAATTAGTAAAACACATACGGCTTACATATGTTCGATTCAATTGATAACCATAGTAAAGAACTAAATTATAAAAACAATAATTATTTTTATTTTTTTTTTGTTTTTGTTTTTGTTTTTGTTTTTGATATACTACCCGTACTCATTAATTTGATATAATAATTTTATTTAAAGAAGCTCCACATCTCTCTAATTAAAATATAGAAATTTTACTACTATACACCGGCTATATAAAACATATAATATATTTCTGTAATCTATAAAATTACACAGTATTACACACTAATATACTTTATAACACTAAAATATACTAAATATTTGTATATGATGAATGATTAATGTGAATTTAATGATAAAAATAATCAATTTGAGATTAAAAAGTATTAAATACTATTCCTATTCTTATATCTAAGCTATCATAAAATAACCTAAGCAAACTAAATAATAGTAAATAAAACTAAAGAAAATTAAAGGTAAACGTAATCTAATATAATCTAATCTAATTAAATCTAATCCTCAATCTATTATTAACTATAATTAAGAATTGTCACGGGGAAATTTAGTTAAAAACGGAAAATAAATTAAAAAATGATAAATATTGTATAGTCCATTTTATAAAAATAACGGGAAGAAAAGTTACACAACACATAAAAAGTATTTATGCTATATTTCTTTAATGATTAAGTAAAACTAAATAAGAATTACGTATTTATTATAAAAATTAATTAAGTACGACCTTGACATATTACGTAAAGCATTTAGGTATGGTAAATTAATAATAATAACTATTTGGGGTAATTATAACTCTTATATTTTAATTCTTCTCTAAGGCTAGTCTTAAGTCTAATTATAAGTCTAAGTAATAATTAATTCTATATAAGGTCCAAACTATACAATAACTACATTAGTTTGATTTAATACTTATTCTAAAAATAAGGCTTGAATTATAATAAATTTGTCTTCTTTCTTACGTATGTTTATTTTGCTTTTACTTGATATTGACTTAATAGAAGTCCTCATATATCAGACTCATAATTATACGAATATTTTATGATAAATTAATAATTAATAATAATATACCAAAACTTACCTTACTTAAAATACGGATGTAAAATTAACAAAACTTACAGAACAAACACAGAGGATTTGTAATTTATAATTGTTATGATGTTTATAAACATTTTTATAATTATTTATAATTTATGCTTAAAATTTTGCTTATCTTATGATTATTAACAAAGTAAAACTACTCTACCAATACCAGTATCAATAGTTATAAGATTAAAAATACTAATACACATAACTGAATCTGACTTATAGAAGTCTTAATATTTGATAAATAAAAATACTAATACTACTCCATTTATAGATTAGATTATAATTAGACCTAAATGATTAGAATTAGACTAAGACTAGTTTAAACTATTGTTTTTTTGATGCTCATATATCAGATTACCAAGACTTATAAGTCTAAGATTTATAGATTAAAAGTTAATTTAGCAAACTAGGCCTTTATTAAGTAATAAATACTTATTTACTTTAGCCCTAATAATCTTAATATAATTAATGATACTAAATAAAAGCAAATGCGCTCAATGCTATAATTTCCCAAATAAAATAAAGGTTATAATTCCTTATATAATAATGACAATTCATAATATAATGTAAATAACTAGTCTAAATAAAGTTAAAGCCATTTCTATAAATAACTCTTTTTTATCAACTATGACTTAGGAATTTAACAAAATAAATATCGAAATATCTTATCATATCATATCATAACATATCGCCCTACTTGAGCAACTTTACTTAAGGACATACTTTTGTATAAAGACAAAGACGAAATATTTGAAATATAATAATACCTATTTATTAAAAAACTCCTTAAGAACGGACATATCTAGTTTCAATATAAAGATTTACTTAATTCATTTATGAACTTTTTTTACTCATATATTATTTAATTATAGAGATAATAAGGTAGCTATAAATTATAAAATTATAACCCCCTTTAAATAAATCCTATATGATATGCAATATTTATTCATATAGCTTATAGCAGACTGTTTATTACTTATTTCTAGCCTTAAGCTTTTTTAAAAAATAAACTAAACTATATTATAAATAAATAAAACACAGTATTTATACTAAATTATAATAAATATAAACAAACTCTAGTTATAGTATTAATTCTATTAATAAATCTTGTTAAAAAATAACATTATATACAGCCTTTACATATATATACTAATCTTAAGTTTTACTTAGGTATTTTATTTAATTTTAATGGTTTATAAGTTTTATTTTTATTTAATTTCTAATCCGGAACTAAGAATAAACATAAGCGGATAGATAGAAATTGCTCTAAGCTACGCTTATCAAGGTATACTTGAATTTATACTATTATATTACACTCCGATTTCCTATAGGGTTCAGCTAGGGAGTCTTTCAAATTTCTTATTAAACATACATCTAACGCGCACCTCAACGTTAGGTAAATTATCGTTCCTTGTATTAAATTTTTCTAAACTTTTTGCTCGTTCTTAACTTCAATCGTTTTATTCAGCAGTTGTATAATTTCATTATCGAATGTTCACAAATGAGTTCTTACTTTTTAAGCCGTTAACATATCACTAGACTCAACAAGAATATTCTCTTAAAATAGTTACTCTTAAACAAAATTTAAACTTTTTTATATATTTATTTTTAAAATTCACTCACGTAAACAAACACAATTTTTATTTCTTCAGTAAATTTGAAATTACATTTTATTATAGTATAACTATTTAAGAAATCTTCTAGTGATAATGTTTTTAAATCCTGCATTTGATAAAATAGTGTATAAGCACTAATCAAGTAAGAATCATACCAAATTTATTGCTGATCTAGTCCGTACATAAAAGATTCGTTTCGACCACCTTTTTTATTATAAATATATAAACTTAATTTAAAACCCAATTCTCCAAATTTACTCAATCCTAAAGGTGTTTGTAAAGTTGAAGCTCCTCCAATGAAATAATCAGGTGCCATATCTAACTGATAACCTAAGTAATTATTTTCAATCCCTTCACAAACTTATTTCCAATGTTTGATAAAGTAGTTGGCCTCTCAATTGAAGTTTTCCATTTAAATAGCATGCTTTAGAGTTATTTGATAATCTCTTATTGCATAATTTAGGAATTTATCTTTATCCTGTTTTAATAATTAATCCATATGGGTTATTTCATACTCATTTACTTTTTAAAAAATATAATGATTTTATCTTAAAAATCTTTCAAGTTTATTATCATTGTTCAATTTATCTTTAAATAATAACACTAGATTACCATTTTTTTGATAAAGTATCAACATTATTCTCCTGTTGCTGATGACAATTATTTTTTACTGTAATTTTAGCTATTGTTAAAAATGTAATTAACATCTCTTCTAACTTACTAGCTAAAGCTTTTAGTTATTGTGAACGATAAATTTTTTTTAATTAAAATATATATAATAACCCGAAGCTCATCATTTGCTATTATTATTATTAATATTAGATCTTTTGTATTATTTCATTTTAATGAAACATTTTACCTAAATCAATATTGTTTATGCAATCTATGTATTTTTTCGGTCAAAAATTGGATTAAAATCCACTCCAAACAAAAGTTAGTAAAATATAAGTTAAATTTTGAGTTTAAAGCTAAAGCCAACTATTTGAAGTTGCAGATCGTACACGATTTATCATTGAGCGGTTAAAGCCATAGGCCCTAGTATCTGATTGTAAGCTCGCTGTAACCTTATTAAGTTTACCTTCATTAGATAGCTACAGAAGAATATCTGTAAAAAGAAGCAACTTAAACAACCCTCACTAAATAAGAGCTTTATACTCTTTCGTTATTATGGGTAGGAGGTTATATTTTCCTTTTTTTTGTCTTTCTTAGAATACTTTTTTCTTTCTTAAAGACCAGCATTGCACAATAAGGTACTTTATTCAAACTTGTTATTAATTAAATAGCATATATATATTAGTTAAACTGATATCTCGTTGTAATTCTAAGTGAATTTAATACTTATTATATTTTATATTATCCTTTAAATAAATACTCTTTTTTTTTGTTTTTAAAAACATATCTCCGTTTGAAATAATAAACTCACTCGTAATGTTAATGATTACTCTAATACATACTCCTTTAATAATAATACTGCTTCTTCTATTAGTTATGCTTAAAAAATTGTTAGACTTCTCCTACGTTCTTATTTTAAACATAATCTCTTTAATATTCACAATAATACTGTTATTAATAATGATAAGCCTAGTGATATTCTAATTAGTAAACCTTATTTTAATTATTCTACTGATAAAGTTACTATTCTACTATATTATTATACACCTACTAATTATTATAAATCTACTATTGATATTATTGATAAGTCTATTAATTCTAATATTAGTATTATTTTTGGGTAATCGGTTTAAAACTGAAGTTATTATAGTTAAACTAAATTAACCTTATTTTAATAGTTATATTCTAGCTCAGTTTATTGAACTTATTACAGCTAGTGATACATTTCTTATAATTAAAAAAGTGTTTACTACTACACATAATTCTTTTTACCTAGCGCTCTAAGACTAAATATTAGTAAGAATTAGATTTCAAATTAACGGTCGTCTTGTTACTGATAAAGTTATCCCTCGTAAAACACAGAAATCTTTCATAATTGGTTCTCTTTAAAATTATAAATCCTTTAGACATGCCTATCAGACTTATATCGATTACGCTAAATTTACTAATATTATTAAACTTGGTTCTTATACTGTTAAACTTTGTTTCCAATTATAGTGTTCTTATAAGAATTTAAATAAATCCTTTTCAAATGGTATTCTATTACGTTAAAGCTACCTTTATCAATATAGAGTATATGAATAAATAATTAAAGAGCCTATTAAGGATGCATACCTGGTATATTAAGAAAGGAACTAATAAGTTGATTAACATTTAATAAGATCAAACATTCCTAGAGAAAACTAATTCTTTGAATAATTTATTTTATCCTTTATTTAAGTTATTTATATTATTAATTTATTAATTTGACGTTGGGAAGTAAAACATTATACTACCAATAGAAAAGGAAATCATACCGAGAGTTCAATAGTAATGGCGAGTGAAATTGAATTAGCTATTTTTTTTTATCTTAGCCTTTAAGTTACTGGTATATAAATCCATAAAGGGTGATACCCACGTGCAGGTTATTTTAATTTAACTATTATCTTTATTGTTTATCCTTTAGTTTATATTTATATTATATTTGATTTCATATTGATTAAATTAATTGACGCTTTTAATAGGGTGATACATACCCAAAGCTATATATATATTATATACCAAGCGATAGTAAAGAGAAAAGTGATTGAAAGTGAAAAGAATGTGTTTGACATTTGAAATAGATCCTGAATTAGTAGGTTTACTATCAATTGATACTCTATTTTATTTATGAGTTACATTGTACCTTTTGTAATTCAATGTGGGATCGCAAGTTTACTATTATAGCAATATTAACTTCAAAGCGATAGCAAATATAAATTATTTATCTTATCCTTTATTTTAGCTTATATTAGTTATATTATTAAGACCCGTAACCACTGTGATTTCTAAAGATTAAGGCATTTTAAAAAGGGCCGTTATCGTTAATCTTGCACTATTCTGTTATGATTTGCGCTAGGGACTGTTAATCTAAATTCCTTATACCGGCTATTAAGCGGAACCTCTGTCAGTATGACGCTGATATAAAATATTGCATGTACAGCTCTTACCTTCATACTATTGCTTTATATATTATATATTATTATCCTTAAAATAGGTAATTCTCACTCTACTGTTATTGGTTAAACTCGAAAATACAGTAATTGATGCTATTCGTACAGTATATTCAGGATAACATGGCTATAAAAAAGGAAACACCCTAGATTGTGTGCTAAACTCCATAAGTTATAATTAAGTGAAAATAAAAAAGTATTTAGCATAAAACAGCTTCCTCGTGGGCTCCACCGTTTAAAAAAAGTGTAACAACTTAAAACCCTAACAGGCTTACTCTGTCAGATATTTTACGGCTATATACATTATATACTTAACCCACAACAATAATATTTTATTTAATATTTTTTTTTATTGGCTACCCTTTACGAGTTTAAGATTTTGTAATAAACTGGATTATACAGAAGAGAGAATGCGATCTTGACTAACGTAAAATGAAGTTATAAGACTTATCCCCGTAGGCTAAACTTTTATGATTAATGATTAATGATTAACTACTTTTAGACAGTATCTATGGTTATTAATGAATATTTTTAACTTATGAATTATTATTAAATACTCTACATCTTTAGACATAGAAATAATATAAACTATATATTTTAACTTATCCTTTAGAATTATTAATTATATAACTGTACCTTAAACCGACTCAGGTTACCTAGTTGAGTATACTAACCCGTTGAGCTAATACTTGTTAAGGAACACGCCAAATTTTACATGTACGTATGACAACAAAGGTAACCTTATTTTTAATTAACAAATACTTAAATTTATAGTGTGTAAAAAAATTGGACTTTACAAATTTGTACCAAAAACACAGGATAAGACTATTACTCTTTGTATTTTTTGTGTCGCCTGCCCAATGCTTCATTAAGTAAAGTAAAAATTATGAAAGTGTTTTAAGCTGATTTGAAGTGATTGGCTGCTTTAACTCATTAACTAATAATCTAGCGAAATTCCTTGTATATTAAATGTAGTACAGCATGATTGCTTAATATAGACTCGTTGTCTCATCAAGTAGCTCAGTTAAATTGAATTAGATGTGCACTTGCATCGTATAACCTGGTAGACGCCCTTAAGAACTTATTAATCGTTCTAATAATAATGTGGAGAATAACCACCATATAATCCTTTATATGAATATAAGAGGTATGCTATTATACTAATAATTTACTGTAAATTCCTCATAAATACATCTTATTTTATTTTACCCTTTACTTAAATATTTAAGTTGGTAGACTAGTTATCTATTAGTAACTGTAGCTAATCCACATTTTTGTTTGTGTTTGTTGCCATATCAACGGCTAATATTATTTGATCTTTTATAAATATTATTTTAAATAGCAATTTGAGAGATAGTGTTAACTTTAATAAGTTCATCAAATCAAAATATATCTAATTAAATATTTTATAATAATAATTTACTACAATACTAATATAATCTATATTTCTAAATAAGCTGCGGAAAATCTAAATTACTTAATTTTACTTAATTTATTTCTAATTTAAAAAAACAGAGTGAGACGCGCAAAACTTTCAATTTAATTAATTTCTTTATTCTAATTTATTCTAATTTTCAATAAGGATCTGCGCGAATATCTTTATATTCTAAAATTTTATTTATTTATTTTAAATTTTAATTAATTTTAATCTTATTTTATTCTAGAAGAAGGACAAATTTTATTTTATATCTTTAATAATTATTAAATCTTTAAGTAATAAGTAAAACCAATAACTAGGATGCGCAAAAATCTATTTAATTTAAATAATTTATTTAATCTAATTTTCTTATTCAAACAATAGTTTCGCAAAAACATTTAAAAAACATACTTTAAATATTATTTTAACTTTAATTAAAAGCTTAGATGCGTTAAAGTTAATTTCAAAATTTAATTTAAATAATTTTCTTTAATTTATTAAAGTTTCATAAGTGGTATCTTGTAGTCTAGCCCAAAATAATCTTAGTTTTTATTTTAAAAATTTAATTTATCAATATATTAATAACTTTAAGATCTGAACGCGGAGAGTCTACTTTAATTATTTTTAATTTATTAATTTAAATTTAATATATAAATATTCCTGTAGAGCCTAATTTTAAATAGTTTAATTAATTCTTTTTGATTAAATTTTATTAAGAGTTTCCGCGATAAGTTACTTATTCTGAATTGCTTCTATTTATAACCTTTTTTAAGGGATTAAGTTAAACTGTTAACCTATTTTAAATATTTTATATACTTTAATTACTATCTTTAGAAGCTTTTTTAGTTTATTTTGATAGTTTATATGATCTACTTGTAATTTTGTTATTACATTTTAATACGCAGTTTATTATCTATTTGTAATCTTTTTTACTAAATTTTAATAAAAACAATTAGACAAATTAAATACTTATTATAATTATATTATACCAACTGGTATACTTTCTAATCTAATTTTTAATTTAAATAAATTTTTCAAACATAAAGTATTTAAATTTTTCACACACCAGGGTATTTATCAATTACACCAGTCTATACGGTAGTTAATAATTAAATAATAATTAGCACGGTATTATCTGTCTATCACTTAAAACAAAATAATTTATTGTAAGCATCTTAAGATACATAGTTATTAAACTCAATCAACTAATAGTAAATTTTAATTAATCATGACACTTGTAGTAATATATATATATCCTGAAGTGGTACAAGTCGAGTAGCATTATCAAGGGTTACTGGTGTTACAAATAAATAAAATTCGTACTATTTCATCAACCTAGATAAGTAGGATAGTATCCTGTATAGTCTCTATGATCGTTAATAATTAAACCAAATCTACATAGAGTGCTGTATATAATGACATTTAATGTCTACTAACATAGGGGCTCTAAATAGAGCAATAAACCCTATTGCAAATAGGTTATGTGTAGGAATAACAAGATCACAACCATAAAGTGTAGCCTAAATTTTTTAATAATCGTAGGGTTGGCGATAAGTAACGAAGCAGTGGTAAAGTTTTGTCTAGTATCTACATCAAGAGCTACTGCGTATATGTGATGCTCGATCTTCATCTAGAATTTACGATATGTCTTAATAGAGCTAAACAGTCTTTGCAAACTGAAATGTGTATATATTAATTTTAATCTTATAAAATGTTTCACTATACACTCTGAGGTTAACAATATAACTAACCTGCTTATATAAAAAATAAAATAATAGTGTTTCAGCATTTAGTGAAATAGAAATATAAGAGCCATCAGATTAGATATATAACTCCATACAAGGAAAAAAAAGGATACCAATACTAAACATAGCATAGATTATTCCAAGAAAAAAAAACAAACCTTTACCTGATAATTAATTAACAATATGACTAATTAATAAGTCGCCCTATCAAAACAAATCCAGGGATAATCATAATATAAACTTAATGGTGAGCACATAATCCACGCATCTCAAATCTAATAGAAATAAAAAATAATTTCAAAGAGTCATGTACCATTAATAATCAATATATAGGTAAAATTAAATGGGCTTATGTATTTTACAACGGTAATAAAGGATAAGAAAAATAGGCAAACCTAATAAACATAGGGGTGTACATTTAATACCATTTCAGATCTCTATAAGTGATCAAGTCATTAGCGACAATTAGATTGCCTACGGTCTTAACAATCAATAATAATAATCTGTTAACCATTTTCACTTATATTGCCAATATTATATATATTTATACTATTTTAAGTATATAAACATACCTAGTTTTATAAAACACAACTGTTTTCTTGTAAAAGTTACACAGGTAAATAAGGTATGGACTATAATAGTGGAATAGTTCTCCCAGTAGGTCTTACATATATATCATCTGCCTATTAAGACTTCATTTTTTAAATTGTATTAAACCACAAATTTTATTCCCATATTTTAAAATATAGAGATTAAATGTCGTAAACTAGAGATGGTTCATATAAAGATTTATTAAAGTTTCGATCTGTGAGTAGTCCGTCTATTAATTAAAGATTTAAAGGTAATAAGTTAAGACTATATCAAAATATTTCTTGGTATAAACTGATCGTATATTATCGTGTTCATAATATTGTTAGCATAACTCACTGATTAGTCGTTGAACGCAATTATTAAGGCTATAATAAGTTTGCTGCAGGTATTAATGAAATATCAAAAGTCCTTGCAAATTAACACTTGAAAATTTAAAAAGTTTTTAAATCGACACTTAACAGAAATCATATATAACCTATAAACTACCAGTAATACCATTAATAAAAGGTAATTTATTTACTAAGTTTATAAAAAAAAAGGATGCATGTGAGGATTAACAATAGCTCTAACTTTATCCATTTCTCGCTTAGGAATAGATATTAGAGCATGGCCATCGGCATAAAGCAGGTTATACTTAATATCCTATTTTATGATATGTACATTTATCAGCAGAACTACATCTGGAATAGTAAAACAATTAGTACAAAGAACAAGACCACCTGCTGTAGCGCGGGTACCTTCAGTTATAATTAAGTGTGCAAAGCTAATTTCATTGAACAGAAAGAAGATATCACGTGGAATTCGTTTAATTCCATTTTCAAAAAATATTTTACCAAGTACATCAAAAACATAATAAGTACGAGTTGCAAAGACAATAGCATAGAATATTTTGCCAACTAGTTTAAGGAAATTAATAAAAGGTATAGCATTACAAAACGGGTTAAAAATATTTCATACAAACCAAAAGTAATTGAATTTATCAAGGCTTTGAGCAAATATGATTCGTGGCTTATTATTATTAGTAGCAAAAGAAGCATCTCCTAGAAGTAGACCAACTACAGCAGCAAGGTGAAAACTAGTTAGTCCAGTGGACATTCGTACAAGATGAGAAATTTTATAATTAACAGTAATACCCAGAGTTGAAGTACCATTCCATACAACAAGATCAGTACATTTATCAATTTGACGGTATACAGATTTTCTAGTACTTTTATAGATACTACTCTTAGATATAAGTGGTATAATGGGAGTAAGAGGGAATATAAAGACAATGTAATAATGAATCGTAATAGCACCTGCAAGTACTGGTAGACTAATAAGTAATATAATTGCAGTTTCAAATATGGCTCAACAAAATAGAGGTAGTTAATTAAGTGTTATACCAGGATTTCGTATATTAATATTAATAGTAATAAAGTTCATGGCAGCCAGCATACTTGAAATTCCGGCAAGATGAAGACTAAAAATATAAAGAAAGATCAACACCATAATGACTTTTTAGAGTACTTAGAGGAGGATAACTTAATAATAAGGACTATAACTTTACCTTATTTAGGTATGTTTGGCAATTAGTCACTAGGGGTTAATAATAAAATACCCTGCATATTAAACTTAATAAAGGATAAAATTCTATGCATATAACCACATTTATAAAATAAAATAAACAGCATATAAATAAAACTCAAACTGTTCATCCATAGCAGCACCTTGTTCAACAAAAAAGCACTAAAAAGGAGTAGAATTAGAGATAGTGGTAGAAGCCAATATTAATAAGTCGTGGAAAAGCTATCAAATAAAGTATTAACTTAAAATTTAATTCAAGTTTAGACTATGTCTTTCTTCTAATAATAGAGATAGTGTTTTTTAAAAAACTATAATATAGTTAGTCGTTTAACTTTCTTAGGTAAATTATATAAATCCTAAACTAAGCTGCAAATAATCATAAATAATGAAACAATAAGAGTTTTTGCAATTATCCCTAATAAATTACGAAATAAGAATCGATAGACTATTTAATCTGGAGCACATACTATAACAGGTTAAATTTATTTTGCCAAATCCTCATATTAATGCGGGTATACATTTAATTCTGACTATAATTTAAACCAATCGTTTTAAAGAATGTTTTGCATGTATCCTCATAAGATCCTATTTTCTAGCAGGTAATAGATATAATACGAGTACTATATTTAGTTTCCAGCCGATTGTCCAATTTCAATTAATTTAATGATGTATCTCCTTTAGCTAAATGAGTTTTCGGCACATAGCAAAATGAAAGATATATATATATATATTATTTAATAACTTGGCTATACAATATAAAGTATACCCTAAAGAAGATTATTACAAAGGCATGAGCAGTTACTACACTATTATAAGTTTGATGATCTCCATTAAAATATTGAACACCAGGTACAGTAAGTTCTATACGAATAAGTATTGAAAAAGCAGTACCAAGACCAACTATGGCAGCAAATAAAGCAAATACTAGATAGAGAGTACCAATATCTTTAGCATTAGTAGAAAAAAGTAAACGAATAACAGCTTGTCAACTTGAAACAGAGGAATCAATCATTAAGTGAAGTTAAATAAAAATATGATATAAATATAAAGCCAGCTTCTTTTCTTTTCTTTTCTTTATACCTCAATAATTTTATATATAAAAAAAGTTAGAAAAATAAATAAATAAATATATATTTAAGGATAAGTAAGTAAACTAAAAGTTAGAAAAGGTTAAGTTAAGTTAAAAATATGAGAATATAATGTTATTAATAAATAAGAAATGATAAACTGGTTTTTAAGATTAAATAAATATATAAATAAACATGAAATTATCACTATCTTGTTTTACTCAAATATGAGCCTACCAAAACAAAAATATACAAAAATAAAAGATAATATAAAATATATATAGTTAGTAAAATATATATCTACAATAACACTGTAAGTTAAACTTTGTATTTAATTACTATATTTAATTGACTATTTGTATTCATTGTATTATAAACAAGATATAAACTAAGTATATAAAAACTCGCCTTTAATTTATTTTATAAAAGGTAAATCTAGAATAATTAAATTCACGGACAAAAGGAGATTCGAACTCCTATGGTAAAAACTAAGACGATTAGCAATCATCCACACCGCGCCAATAGATGTTTGTCCTATTAAATAATAACAATAGAAGTTTATCCTAATAAATAATAATAATGTTATAGGAGTGTATATATTAATAAAAGAAAGGGAATTTAACTCAGTGGTAAGAGTGATTAACTTTTAATCAATTAGTCATAGGTTCGAATCATATAATTCTCAATAATTATTAAAAATAAATAGTATAAACTAGGAAGGAATGAATCGAACAATCATTACTACACCCCTTTCCGTTAGACTACATCCTATAATTTAAGAAATAAACATAAGAAATAAATATATTTAAGTTTGCCACTTCTATTAATTCTTATTTTGACCTTTTAAACTAAGTCGACTAAATTAATTAGTAAATATATATCTTTAGGAGCCTGATTGTAGAATGAAGATCTACGGTTTTACCATTAAACTAAAAGACCGATATAATATACTTTAATAAAGGCTAAGATATAATATATAGAGTTTATAAAAATAAATAAAGTTATAAAAATTTTGCGCTTTCCAGGGGTTTAACACTGGTCTAACAAATTATGATTTTGTCGTGCAACCACTACACCAAAGCACAGTTAAATAAGAATAACACCTTTATAATAATAGAAGAAATAAAACGAGAAAAACTAAGCCGAAAGAGGGACTCGAACCCTACTAATGCTCAGTATGAATGAACTGGTTTAACCGATTAGCCTATTTCAGCAGCAGCATACAAAATAAAATAATAAGTTAGGCTAAATTATAATAAAAATTATACTATAATAATACTTTATTAAATAAGTAAGCGATAATACGGGTTATAGTAAGTATACATTTATTAACCTAATAAATATAGGTAAAATAATATATCTAATATTACCAAAGAAGTAAAGTAAATTAAACTTAATTAAGTAAATATAAAAAGCCTTAGACCTTAGTAGTTGTTATAAAAATAACGATATATAGCCTATACAGGTAAAACTACGGATTTTAACCTAATCCTTATAAGCCACAGATCGATATCGATGCTCTGCCAATTAAGCTAGGATTACCTCTAACCTTTAAAATTGGGGTTAAATAAGGTATTAAATAATACAAAATAAAATATAAAGGATAAGATAAAAATACTTAAGTTATAATAAATCAGATTACTTACACTACTATGCAGAATATTTAGTACAATATTTGGAAATACTCCTAGTATTACAGTTACAGTTGTAAATAGTATAGGTAGTAGTACCATAAATTCTCTATAACTAATATCTTTATTATATGATAGATGAGGACTAAAAGAACCAAAAGCAATTCTATTTTAGAATAATACTATAAGCAGCTGAAAGCACAATACCAGAAGAAGCAATAATACATATAATAGGGCTTTTTGGAATATACCTGTAAGACATAGGAATTCTCCTATTAAATTAGCACTTAGAGGTACAGCAGCTTTACAAATAGTAAAGATAAAGAAGAAAATAGAGAACATAGGCATATAGCTAGTTATACCTATATAAATTAGAATAATTCGGCTATGGTAACGATCATAAAGTACACCACCTACAAGAATAAATAGGGCAGGACTAACAAAAAGCATGAGCAATACCTAGAAAAATAGCTCCTTCAATACCTTGAATAGTATTACTAAGTACACCTAGTAGCATAGTTGCAGCATGAGCGACACTACTATAAGCAACAAGAGATTTAAAATCAGTTTGTCGAAGTGTAGCAAGACTAGCATAAACTAGAGTAATAACACTAAATGTTTGGATTAGTGGTGCATAATAATGAGAAGCATCAGGTAGAAATTGAAGTATAATACGCATATAACCATAAAGAGCAAGTATTATAATAATACCGGCTAGAATAATAGATCCACCCTTGAGCTCTAGGGAGCCAAATATGAGCAGGTAGAAGAGGAGTTTTAATCGCTATACTAATGAAAATACCAATTCATAGATATTTTTGATAATCAAGACTAATATCATGTAGACTAATAACTTGAAAATCACTAGAACCTACATTATAATATATAATTTTTAATTAAATAAGTATAAAAAGAGAACCAAATAGTGTATATAGAAATAGTAGAAATGCAGCTCTAATTCTTATAATATTATTACCAGAACCTCAAACACCAACAATAAGGAATAGAGGAATAAGTACACTTTCAAAGAAAATTATAAAATAGAATAAGATCAAGTACACTAAATACAGCAATAAGAAGAGTTTCAAGTATAAGAAATAAGATAATATTTAATAGTTTTAGAATCGATATTGTTTTAATTACTTACTAGACAAATAGGAATAAGGAAAGTAGTAAGTAGTACAAAATAAAGAGAAATACCATCAATACCAATAGATAAATTAGTGAAAGAAACAAGTCCTTTTATATAAGTATGAGTAAATTGATAATCAGAGGTACTAGCATCAAATTCAAGTAATAGAGTGATACTAAGGATAAAAGTTATAATACTAACAGTAAGAGCGAGTATTCTAATAACAACATTATAGGTAAAACCTTGATAAGTTATAAGTATAAGAGCTCCAATACTAGATAGAATTATATTAAAAATAAGCATAACCCATTAAAAATAAATATAAAAATAATAACAAATACCTATTTACTTTTAAATAAAAGCTATAAAAATAAAGGGTTATAAATAATTAAAATCAATAAGGCTAATATAAATCACTTTGTATATTAAGTTTATTACATATTATAAGTAAAATATATATTATAACAGTTAAATCATATTGAATAAATAGAATATTATATAGAAAGAAGTATATTTACAATAGTTAGCATAAGTACAAGACTAAGTACTGTAGAATAACTAAATATAACTTGTGTAAATACAATAAAAATAATAGAAACAGTAGCAATTATAATATAAAGAGCATAATTTTGAATATTACCAGTATCGATAACACTAATATTATTACTACTTGTGGTTAGACTAGAACTTAGACCTTGAGGACCTAGTAGTTCAATAAGACCAAGATCAAGTTTAAGACTAATAAGGTTACCAGTATTAAGACTAGAATAAATATAATAATTATTATAGATAACCTCGATAAGGTATTTACCATTGAAGAATTTATAAAATTTATAACCTATAGAATTGTTAGTTAGAGAGATAAGATAAGTAGGAATAATCTGATATAGATAAATAGCTGTAAATGATGCAACAATAGTAATAATTATTGGAAATAGTTTAATAATTAGAGGTACACCAAATTGAGCTTCAACTATACCAACATGATTAGGATAAGTAAATAGACTATAACTTAGTAAATCACTAGCAATACCAACATATAGATCACTAGCAAGATAACCAAAGAGAATACTTCTAAACTTAGAATAATAAGAGGAATTATAACAATAATATTAGGATCATGTGCATTAATATAAACTGTTTTATTAGCATATGTAAGGAAAGTTATACTAATAAGACGCATACTATAAAAGGCAGTAAGACTAGCACTAATAGTACCAAGCCAATAAGCAGCAGTACTTTTCAATTAAAATTGAGCAAAAGCAAGTTATAGAATAAGATCTTTACTATAAAAACCAGTTAGAAATGGGACAGCTATAAGACTTAGACTACCAATTAGAATAGCAGTATAGGTAAAAGGTATAAATCATAAGTAGACCACCTAGTTTACAAAAGGTATATCTTGTTGAACATATACACCATGAAGTACACAACCAGCAGCAAGGAATAGTAGAGCTTTAAAGAAAGCCTGATTAACTAGATGAAAAATAGCACTTTCATATTGACTAAGTACACAAGCTCTAAATAGATAACCTATTTGAGTACAAGTACTATAAGCAATAACTCTTTTAAGATCGTTTTGGATAAGTCCAGTACTAGCAGCAAATAAACTAGTAATAGCACCAACTCAAGTTATAACAATAAGAGTAGTAGAACCATATTCGATAATAGGAGAAGAACGTAGTATAAGGTAGAGACCAGCAGTTACTAGAGTAGCAGCATGAATAAGAGCAGAAACAGGAGGTAGGCAAAAATGTATGTAATGTAAAAAAGTAAATAATTGGACTATATTTATATGAAATTTCATAGTTCTACGAATAGTCTTTTAAGACTTCAATTTTGTGTTGTGAATAAAGTAGAGTTTAAAGCTTAGATAAATAGTCAGTCTACTCTAGTATATCCAAGTTTTTAAAGGATAAGGTTAATTGTATAACTAAATAAAAACACTATGTAATAGTAAATATAAAAAAGAAGGGGTTAAAATAGTAAATATCAAAGAATAAGAGCTATAATTTATATTAAAGTCTAGTAGGGAAAGAGTTAAAAGACCTAGTTTGTAATACCACTCTTTAGGTATATGTATAAGAATAAGATCACGCACAGTTTGAACACTACTTTTACTAATTCGAATTCGATAAGTATATTTTACTCTATTACGTCGAGCTAGACCACTTTTAATGTTAAAATCAAGCAGTACATTTTGCTGGAGGATGCCTTTAGTAAATGATTCACTACAAAAACAAAAATAGTTATTTCAATATTATCCCAATATCCATATTGAATAATTAAATGGAGAAGAGGTAAAAAAATAAGTTTGATTACAGCTGGTACAATTTTAACAAATTTATTAAGATCTGGATCATATCGATATCACATACTATGAAGTATAGGAAAAAAAGGATTAGTAAGAGTTGTCAAACTAAAATGTACAGTAGGTAGATTAGGATGTTTAACAGGATTAGGATATGGAACAGGAGTATTACAACCTAGACCTGAAAAAGCCTCCTCTTTAAGAAGATATTCGTAACTATTAGTTTTTATTGTTAGACCAAATCGGGCAATACCACGAATAATACCATTTTTAGTTAATGTACTTGGTCGAATATAACCATCACCTAGAATAGTACCAGTAATACAATGTATACGATTTATACTAGCACGAAAACCAAAATCCTTAGAATCTCTGCTGTTAGTTGTATCAACACTTGAAAAATCAATAATACCGTCAATCATATAACAGAAAATAATTATAAAGACAAAACCCCGCATTGAAAAATAGATTATAAATAGAGTAATATTAAAAATAATATTTAGTATGAGCATTATACTCTAACTCTAAAAAGAGGAAGAAAGGCTCGAGACCCCTCTATTGCATAAAAAGTCATGTATGTATTCCAATTTTAGCAATTTTAACTATGGCTGCAAATAGTAGAAGAAGACCAATAATAGTAACAGTATCTTCATTAATATTAGGTGAAATACTAAAGACAGTACTATAATCAAGGTTAACATAAACAAAGAAAATAGCAAATAATCCAATACTTAGGAATATATCACATACATGATTAACAATTAAAGCTTTAATAGCACTTTTATTAGCTTGAATACGAGTAAATCATAAATTAATAAAAACAAAAATACTTTTCATATGTTCGATACGCGTCTAGTTATATTTGGAAATGTATAACCTAATTATAAGAACTATATCTTTTATACTAGAATTCTAGTAAATAATAGTCTCTGAGGGTAGTTTAATTTAATTTAATTAACCCTGCATAATTACTTTTAATTAAAGTGTTTTAGCATATAGTGACATTAATATTCCATTTTAGATTAGAATTTTATTAAATAAGAAATAGAATCGGCTGAGATAAGGAATTAACCGACAAATATTTAAATCTCACCAGTAACTAGTACTAGCATAAAAAAAGTAAACATACTTAGATATGAAAATAATCGTTTCTTGTGCGGGTGCGGCTCTCCGCTTGTATAAAAAATACTGAAAATATTTACTAGTGAACTTACAACTAGAACAGGAATTAGCATACTTACAGTTAGACTATCAAATACAAATGCTCATGATACATCCATAAGTTCAGAGTCAATTCAACTAATAAGATTAATACTAATAGGATTTAGACAGATACCTACTTCATAGAAAGCAAAAATAGCTAGAACAGCAGAAGTAATAAGACAAGAACAGGTAATTAGATGAGCACCTGAAATACCAATTTTACGACCAAGAATACCAGCAATAGCACTACCTATAGCAGGAAGAATAAGAAGAGTAAGGAACATTTAAGAGTTAAGACTAATAGATCCTCGTAGTCGGTATTAAGCAACTAGAATATATAATCCAATAGCAGAATCGAATCAGTTCCTAGCAATAGCAATAATATAAATACTATAAGTTTTACCTAGGATATCAACGGAACTATAAGAACTAATAAGTACTATAAGTGTAACAGCAAGTAGTATAATTTCAATACTAATAAGCATAAGAATAATGTTTTTTCTATTAAGTACAAAACCTAGAATACCAATAAGAAAAAGAACGATACTTATAATCATGAATAAAAATAAATAAAATAATATTAAAGTGATAATAATTAATACAGTTAAATCATTAGAAGATGTTGGAATAAAGAAATATGAGCAACACCTGCATAAGAATATTGGATTTCTTGGTTAAATAAATAAACAAATAAAGTAAGATATGCAAGAATATCATTCAATGGATAACTCCCTATTTTAACGTTACTATAACAAGTGGTTCTATATTCAATAAAGAAGCAAGGTAAATGAGTAGCCTATAATAAATAAGTCTAAAAATAGAGTAAAATAGTACAAATAATAGTTAAACCAATTTAAATTTACCCTATATAGAGTTATAAAATAATGCCTTGAAAAAGTTAGTAAAATAGGAGTAAACGAGAACTACCATAATCGAACTGGCATAATCTAAACTTACAATTTATGGCATTAATCATTAAGCTAAATTATCTATAATAATAGAATAAAGTAGTAATAATAATAATAATAATAATAATAATACAGCCTATACATAATAAAAGGGGGCTTATTCTTCTTTTCATTTCATGTTCACAATTTATTATCAAGAGCAATATCTATTAGAGTATTTTCAATAATACCAACAATAGGTATAATAATGATAAAGTAAGAGAAGTAATAAATAGTAGCAATAGTAGCAATAGTAGTGTAAGGTTCTTCAACATGGTGTTGTTGTGATCCAACGAACATAAGTAGGAAGAAACAAACAATAAGTGTACAAAGAATAATTGAGCAATACCTCGGAATTGAATACCTATAACACGAGAAGTATCTACAATAGGTAGAGCAAGTAGAATAAGTAGACTTATAAACATAGCGATAATACCAAGTAGTTTATTAGGAACACTTATCAGAATAGCATAATATGGAAGAAGATCAAATAATAATAAGATAGACTATGTCTTAGTTTACAGGCCTAGTGTATAGTCGTTTAACAGTTAAAAATAACGGCAGCAAATAATAAATAAATAAACAAGTTGAAATACGAGGGTATCTGTTTGCACCTAAAACTATATAAAAATCATTGCATTAACTAGGTTTTAAAAAGGTTTATTAAAAAAAATAAATACCATTCAGGAACACGTTAAAAATAACAATAATAATAATTGACTAGACTATTTATTCAGTTAAAACAAACTGTAGGGTGTTCAAGTTAGACAAAAATCTAATAGTCTTTGTACCTAATTAAAATACAAATAGAGATAGAACTAGTAGGAATGCAAATAAAAAAAACAGTTACATGATCTTTAAATACAAATTAAGGATGGAAAGCTAGTCGATCCATATTAGCCCTAATAGCTATAGGTTTATAACTTCCGTGTTCAATTAGAACAATAGGATGCTTTACAACTAGAGCTGCTAGAACAAAAGGTAGTAGATAATGTTGTGGAAAGAATCAGTGTAGCATTATTAACTTAAATCCACCTCAAACAACTATAAATAATTAATTAATTTCAAATTTAAAATTTTCTTTATTTACATAAAGTATAGACTATGTTATCATCTATTTAGTTTAGCTGTAGGGGTAAGACTAGCTGCCCTCTAGAACCGGACTTGAAATTTTACCATCATCCGGCTCCCCCTGAAATTACTTTGCTGAGATTGCATTAATTGAATTAATGACGTCGAGTTGGGAGAACGCTAGCATGAGTCTTGACAATACGATTTTTGGTATTTACTTGAGGATTCGGAATACCACTGGACCGATTACAATGAGCTGGTACGTAAGATCACTCCGATCTAAATGACCGGTGAAGCGCAGTATGATTAAGACCTAATTTATTCCGGTTCAAGACCTTTGGTGAAATCGCTGACCAACCTTATATCCCAATACCTCTTATGATAGAGGGGTATTTACAAAGAGGTATCTGTTTACGCTTAAACGCACCCGTTCATACTCCAATTGTTGCATTTCCTTTTCGAATTTTCTGTCTAACGTCCTTCACATATCTGAGGTGGTGCATTTGGATATCAGAAGAGGTTCCACAGATTGCACACGCTTTGTTTATGTTGGACTCTGTTAGCTTTTTACTCCAACTAATATCTAGAATGTCAAGGTTTATTGGAGCATTGCGGTTTACTTTATAGTCACGAGTCGCTTTTAGGGTCTGGGGTAGGAGTAGTTCTACGTCTGTCTTCGTACACTTTAGGATTCGCCCGTATCTCTTGAACATGGTATGCATACTCCTTATTTTTTGTTTGCTTTTTGGCTAGGGTAAGAGCGCAACTTTTGTTGCAGGACTCAGATAACGGTTAAGAGCCTACTTCTATTTCCAGCGAAGGTGTAGAAGTTTAGTAGACCCCTAATCTTCATATTGTACAAGGCGATTATATCACAATGATCGTAGTTGATTAGGCCATTATTTGCTTGGCTGTACCTTGAGAAATGTGAATATTGACATTTGGGATTGTATCGAGCGAATCCACTGTCCACCTGCTTCTTATAGATCTTACGGAGGTCGACGTACATTCTAGTAGTCATTCGTCTTCTAATATTCGATTTGGTTCTTAGCAGAGAGTTTTCACCATCTGTGCTCGACTACAACTCGCGCCTAGGAAACTTAAAGATTTTCTAGTATTGGTGATGAGCGTCTTCTTTTTTGCTTAGGGTAAGACCACTTTTATCGATTAAGAAATTACTTACTCTCTATCTCTAATGTGTTGGCCGTAAAGCTTTGTTCCAATAACCATGATTACGAAATCGTCTGCATATCTCACGTATAATAGTCGTTTTAAGTTAGGCTCTTGGGAGTTGTAGGCCACCAACTTAGCATATTTATAAGGGCTTTACCCTATCTTCGGGCTTAATCAAACGTTGTCTATATTTACTAGTGCCGCATATTTTGGGTTTATCTGTCTTTATTTACCTTTATTGAATATGATTTTAAGATCAGCCATAAACTTATCAAGTTCGTTTAGATTGATGTTCGCAAGCAGCGGACTCAGTACACTACCTTGGGGCGTTCCTATGTCGGACTTGACAAGATTGCCGGTGTCAGGCTCGATGTATCCAGCTTTTAGGGCTTTTTGTATTAATTATAGAGTTATGGCACATTTTACCCTCTTTTTAACGAGGTCCATTATGACTATCTCACTTCGATTCCGTATACTAGTAATTCTTGCTTATCCTTTATTTATGCTTATTGTATGTATTATTTATATACTTATTACCGTACCGCTCTGTTCAACTGTTATTTCCCTTATTATAACTTTTCGATTTACTGCTATAATTATTTAATTCTTTTTGATAAAATATATATCTTATGGTGTTGGTGTATATAGTGGACATTATAATTAATCCTATTAATGAAAGTATTGAAGGTCTTTTGATCTACTTGGTGCTTTATTATAATAACTTGAGAACCTTTTAATAGTAATTATGGTACTGAGACTATTAACAAATATTATTCTATTTACTGCTATTGGTACTTCATTTCTTATTAGTTCTTATGATCTTATTAGTATATATCTTACTATTGAACTTAAAACCTTAGCTCTATATATTCTTGATATTCTTTGTAGATAACTGAATATGATACTGCTGCTGCTCTTAAATTATTATTACTCCTCTAACTAGTACTCTTATCCTTCATGGTACTGCTCTTGATTATTCTTATAATGGTGTAACCCTATTCAAAGGTATATTATCTCTTGTACTTTATAGTAGATATCTTCAACCTCTTATTATTGGTTTATTCTTAATACTATTGCTATACCATTTAAACTTGGTGCTACTCCTTCCCATAAATGAGATCATGATGTTTCTGTGGCTGTTTCTACTATTGTAACTACATGACTTACAGTTATTACTAAAATTAGTATCTTTTGTCTAATACTACATATAACTAGTCTACAAGGTAGTTTAATCATTTAATATTTAAATTATAGATAATAGCTTTAATGTTAGTATTATTATTATTGGTACTGTTCTTGAACATAATAAATATAGAATTAAAGGACTTATAGCTTATTCTACTATTACTCATATTGGATTTATACTACTACCTATGACCGTTAACTCAATAGATAGTATCGTATCATTCCTATTTTATATTATTACTTATAGTATTACTATTCTTAAACCTTTCCTTATTCTACATGCTTATATCATTAAATATAATAATTATAAAGATATTCAATATATTCGTGAAATCAAAGCTAAATTTAATCATAATAATGTACTTACTTTTAGTCTTGCTCTGTGTCTATTTAGTATAATAAATCTAATAAAAATGTAATAGGTTACAATTAAATAATATTAGAATAAATCTAGTATAAAACTAATTAAAATAATTTTTAAAACAGTAAGTAATAAAATTACTAAGATTTAATTTCACATATAACTTTAATTATATATTGTTATATACAAATAGGTTACTCAGCTAGATAAAGTATATTTACCACTAAATAAATTTTATTTAAATAGAATCAATTTATGCACCCAATATTTTTCAACTTTATCAACATTATTAAAAAACTATATTAAACTACGTTTTAAGTAAAAACTCTTTCCTAATTTAAGTAAAGGGCTATAATATTTTGATATTAATATTTTTAAGATAATTTTGCTATTCTAATTTTATTCTCATAGTTTTAAATTAAATTGGTATTCTCTACGCCATTAATATTCAGTAAACAAATTCGTACCTAAATTTTAAATTATTTATTAAAAATCCGTATTAAATTTTAATCATCACATCTCTTTTGGTATTCTCCTCGTCCTCAATAAATAATACAGTATAAATTTAAGTATTTTCCCCGTAATAAATATTCTCGGTATTTTCTAGTACTCACTAAAGTAAACAACATAAACAACTTTAATAACTAACTAACTAACTAAAATTAAATAAGTTAAAACAAATAATCCAACATAAATAAATTGTACTAATATTATATATCTTATAACTAATACTCTAAATGCAAGTTATAGAAATTTAGGCTTTTGTCTCTCATATTGTTATCTACATCACCTTATAACCTCACTTCATTTATTGAATTATATAATTTAAATAATTTCTTATACCCTTATACATACAACTACCTAAACCAGAAAACAAAATAATTTTTATAAAGTAGTAAGTGACTATAGATTATTCTAATAGAATTTAAATTCTCAACTCTATTTTTAGTATCCAATTTTTATATTTAATAATATCCTTTACTTAAGTTTATAAATGATGGGACTATATGAACATCGATACTTATATAATTTTTTAAATAAACTAACCCCTTATTACTCTAATTTATAATAAAAATAATTATTTATTTATAACCTTTATTGTAATTATTACTTCTT
>Ga0153995_1000021_pt1 | contig 32098 bp, 42 predicted proteins | sample TSNC079MetaG_FD_104678 | JGI IMG/M metagenome (GOLD analysis project Ga0153995, IMG submission 104678) | Attine ant fungus gardens microbial communities from North Carolina, USA - TSNC079 MetaG | ecosystem: Host-associated > Fungi > Mycelium > Unclassified | place: USA: North Carolina, Lumber... | reverse complement strand
TTCGTTCGTAAATTCTGTCGTGTAAATTACATCAGTCACCAAGTATGTTCAAATTCTACCGGAATGAAAATTGCTCATGCAACATGAATAGAATATGCAACAGATAGAAGAATTACGGCAGCAATTTCTTGGATACTTGATTGACTCTGCTTTCATTCGAGTTAGCAAGTCTATGATACGAGAACTAAACCGGTACCGCCAAAAACTATTTCAATGAGATAACAATTCCAGACTGAATCACGCCATACAGAGCTCGGTGGAACCGGGGTAAATCCAGATTTGTCGTCATACCAGATGAATACGATCTCAACTCATCTAATCCGGCCATCATCAACGCCTCTTTAGTGGCAGGCTTATATCCCAAAGTCCTTGCCCTTAATACCGTTAAAAATGAATTGAAGACGATCATGAACAACCAAACCGTCTGGATGCATCCCTCATCGATCAATTTCAACAGAAAGCTCTCAGATATAGGCTGCAACCACTTTGGCTATTTCACCCTCATGTATGAAAGGGTTCCCCTGTTCGTGCCTTGGAACATCCCTAAACATAACCCTGCAGGCAATCCAAGAAATTGTATGCTTGGGAGATCGGTCCTGTTGACGACCTCGCAATGCTTCTTCTTTGTGGTGACAGTGAATTCAAGGTACTTTCTACACTCTGGAATTGATGATAACACACTCAATTGATACATAGTCAATTGCCAACATCGCCACAATTGATCGCAACAAAATCAGATTCAACATTCCACCAAAATCAAATGTCGCTTTGAAGTACCTTCGTATGAATTTGGGAAACATTCTGGCATCACACTTCCGTGGCCGACCACTGAACCAAACCCAATCTCGTTGGAAGGATGTTTGCATGACAGTCTTAGCTAAGCTCAAAGTCCAGGAAGATGATGCAAGCAAGATTGACTTGCAGGTGTCGTGATATGATATATAATTGTACTAATGCCTGATTGCTTAATCCTCTTCTTCCTCATCGCCTGCGCTTCTGGAAAGTTAGCTTAGAGGGGTAGGAGATGATGATTGTGAAACACTTACGCTATATTGTAGAAACGAAGTTCATAGCCACCTTTCGAAGAGGCAACAACCCTGATACCAGATAAACGCTGGATGAAAACTGGAAAGAAAGTTAATTCCGTACCGAATCCAATCGCGAAGTCCATTCTTGCTTAGACACCTTTTGATCAAATATTTGATGTAACGTTTGGAGAGAGAGATTTGAGATTGGACAGTGATTGTTGCGTTGCCTAGCAAAAGATCAGACACACTCAAATAATACAACTAGGGACTTACCATCACGAGTGACCTTGATATTGTCTCCAAGTTGTCCAGTCTTTCCTTCAACTTTGATGTTCTCCCGAAGGAACTTTTCAAGAGTGGCAGAGTCGAGAATTCGATCCTTGGCAGGTTTGGAGACATCGATGGAGTATTTTACAACAGGACCTTTGGAAGCGGGGACCTTAGGCTGAAGAAGACCCAGCGTAAGCCTACTGAGAAGGGAGCTCAGCAAAGCGATACCGAGTACGACTGACCATGGCGAAAGTTTTGGAGGTCTTGAAGATCGCTGTAGATGTTGATGCAAGTCTCAACAAATTTGTGAACTGTACAGGTGATAAGGTTCAATCACGGAAAATGCCGAAAACCGATCTGAGTACTACCAAAACAGGATCGAACTAATATTGAAAACTCCAGCACGTGCAACGCTGAAATTTGCTGCAATGGCTCCAGCCCTGTCGAAGGAGCAAGTAGTCTCCGCTCAGGTCTTGGGAGATTATGCAATCAAGTCTGAGAACACTGTTCCGATACTCGACACCTCGCAGTGGCCTCTGTTGCTCAAAAACTATGATAAACTCCTTGTTAGATCATCCCATTTCACACCCATACCCTCCGGCTGCAGTCCACTCAAACGCGACATCGCCAACTACATCAAGTGTGTCCTATGTTTTGGAACTAGCCAGTATATCCCAAACTGACTGCGTTCAGGTCGGGTGTTATTAATCTCGACAAGCCCTCCAATCCCTCCTCTCATGAGGTCGTCGCCTGGCTAAGACGCATTTTACGTGTTGAAAAGACTGGACACAGTGGTACACTCGATCCTAAAGTCACTGGTTGTTTAATTGTATGCATTGACCGGGCGACCCGTCTGGTAAAGTCGCAACAGGGCGCTGGTGCGGAACATTGTTTATTTGTATTATCAATTTTTTGAAGGCTCTTCAGGGAAAGAGTATGTCTGTGTGCTGCGTCTGCACGCTCCTCTTCCCAGCCCAGCTGCTCTTCCTCGTGCTTTACAAACTCTTACTGGCGCACTCTTTCAGCGACCTCCTCTGATCTCGGCTGTGAAACGCCAGCTTCGTATACGGACAATCCATGAGACGCGACTCTTTGAGTACGATGAAAAACGTAATCTTGCTGTTTTCTGGGTATCCTGTGAAGCTGGTACCTATATCCGAACCCTTTGTGTGCACCTTGGACTCCTGACTGGAGTTGGTGGCCATATGCAAGAGCTACGTCGAGTAAGGAGTGGTGCTATGTCAGAGAACGATGACATTGTCACTATGCATGACGTTCTTGATGCACAGTGGATGTACGACAACACTCGTGATGGTGAGCACATCTGCTATGATATACCCACTGTCTGATTACGCCACAGAATCGTATCTTCGAAGAACCATCAGACCCTTGGAGAGTCTCCTTGTGAGTTATAAGCGTATCGTCGTCAAGGATAGTGCGGTCAATGCAGTGTGTTATGGCGCGAAACTTATGATTCCTGGTCTGCTGCGCTATGAAGCTGACATCTCCTTGAACGAGGAGGTAGTTCTGATGACTACAAAAGGTGCGTGAACCTATGTTATGCTTTCATAAGGAGTACTCAGCTATCTGAGTAGGTGAAGCAATTGCTCTTGCTATCGCTCAGATGTCCACTGTTGAATTGGCGACATGTGACCATGGTGTCGTTGCCAAAGTTAAACGATGTATCATGGAACGTGACACCTACCCTAGACGATGGGGCCTTGGACCTGTTGCATTGCAGAAAAAGAAGATGGTCAAGGACGGCAAGCTGGGTAGATATGGTCAGAAGCTCGAGGGCGTCACTCCAGCTGATTGGAGCAAAGACTATGTTGATTACAACCGGGATGATGCAAAGTCTGTTACGGTTCCCACCACCACCAAACTTGAAACAGAGGAAGACGAGACAAAGAAGGAGAAGAAGAGGAAGAGGAAGTCTGAAGTGCCCGAGGTAGAAGAAACAGTTGAGGATACAGAAAAGTCCGAAAAGAAGAAACGTAAGGAAAAGAAAGCGAAAGAGGCTGCGGATGATCCAGAGTCGGAGGAAGCGCGCCGTGAGAGGAAGAGGTTGAAGAAAGAAAAAAAGGCTAAGGAATCCATGGGCGGCGAATGAGTCTGGAGTCGCCTACTTTGAGTAATCTTGCTTGACCCGCACCTCCCTTCATAATTTAATTTTATTGATGTAAATTTACAAGTAAATGTCATGGATATTAGGTCGACAAGACTTTGTGCTATTAGGATGTTCCATAGGAATTACACAAGGACTGCGGTAAAGGTGATGATGATGATAGCGTCATTAAAAAAACTCAAAGCATTCACAGCGCTCCAATCACTTCCAGCACTACAATGGCTGCTTAGGTCGGGTTGACAGCACTTGACGAAATTTGAACTAGGAAATACTGCTGGGTTAGCATTTACGATGCGACCCCTCCCTCACTGCTACTTTCCATTGCCACTTCTGACTGTCCCAATTCCCGGGGCAATTCACTTCCACGAGGGCAGCCAGAGCGACAGGTTGTTGGATGTATCCTGTCATCATGTCCTCTTCGAGACAGATTAGGACAACTGTACCTACGAGTTCAAGGACACTTGGGCTCCTCGGATCTTCGTCCGTCTTCTTGGCTAGTCTCGCTTGCAGGAGCTCCTCGACTCTATCAAGCTCCAGATTGCTGATCAAGGCATCATGATTGATATTCATGAGAGGCACACCAGTGATTCAGAGGCGATTGTAGACTGAGGACCTCAAGAAGTTCTAAAGGATATGAAAAGGTCAAGAGTGATTGAGAGCAGCCTGACATACGTATTATTGACCAATCCCTTTGCCCAAGCTTGGACTCAATGTTGGTGATGGGAGATACACTTAGGACTGGGTTTGTCCGAGTATGACTATGAAAAGTTTAATATATTCGAGGGCAGCGTCATGGATTTAAGTGTGTTTTGACTGATCTTAAGCTTGTCTGGTGTTTCATGTTCGGCTGCCAATATCCCCCAGACTAATTCATGGTATTCCCGGGATGATGGCCAACCGACATCAAGTTTCTTGAGGGACAACTTCTTGTTCACAACAAAATCATCCCATAAGGGGACTAGAGAATTTCAACCAGCCCTACCTACGATAACATGTCGCGAAATGATATTCTTGTTATGGAACGACATCAAGTTGTCTTGGAAACTCCATTTCCTGGAGCATTTGTTTCAGATATTTACATATAAATATGGGATTGTAGTTACATTTTAATTAAGTCTTTCTGTCTTTCCCTCCTTTCCCCTGCGCTCAATTCATTTTGCTGCGACATAACACGTCCAGTGTTATTGATGGACGTGCGAAAGGCATGAAATCATTTGTCTGCGATGACGAGGAGTGGACCATCTACAACTACAGCAAGGATGTGTTCTTGGCCAAAAGTGACCCTGGTTCTCTTCTCATCGATGGCTAAGTTCGTATGGGAGTATTCTCACTAGTGGCTAGACGGAGAGTCTGGATATCACACGCGACATCCGGTGGCTCTGTCCCTATAATGTATTAAGGTGCATTTCCCAAATGCTGACCATCTAGGTATTGCGACGACTCTCTTTGACGGTGTTGCTTCACATGCCTCTGCAATTATCTATCGGTTGATTATCTGAGCTGTCTAAATTGAACCGAGCCGGCCTGAATGCGATCATTAGCTTTTACGCGTGATCACAGGTCATCTATGTATCCAGAATTAATAATAGGTGTATGTCTTTAACATTGTATGTAGTATCATTATATGATGTGCTTCTGTAGAACTCAGCTTTAATTATCTGTCGTGGCATTCGATCCATTATCTATTGGATCAAAAGACGGTAAGTATGAAAAATAAAGACCTGGGATATTGCAAAATGCAGCTCTAAACGTCCCGTAACATATCGTAAACGCAGAAATGAAAGAGATGCGAGAAGAATCAAGCAAAGCTAAAAACGACCACCACCCCAGTATCCCATGGCCACACTTCCAACTCCAAAATCTCCGAACCGAGTATCACCCTCAAGCTCAGTCCCGTACATAGTTGTTTTTGAAGTTACGGATGACTTTTCGGATTTTGGATCCAGACCTGCAAATGTAGGCATCAGGCCAAAGGTAGAACGAGATTCATCAACTGAAGGGGGACGTCGCTTTGGTGGTGGATGAAGTGAAAATGTGGGGTCGGCCACGTCGTTAGATGATCCAGATGGGAAGGGCCTTGCTCTCTCTGGCGGAGGTAAATCGAAAGTCTTGAACACGTCCGAGCGATCATCCGGAGTAGAAAGGGCTCCCGAAAGACTAAATCCTGCGGGTGTCGGAGACTGCGGAGGTTCTGGATATGGAAATGTAAACAAAGGTGTTGAGGGTTCTAGGAGGAAGTAGTTGGAAGGGTTTTGATTCTCTGGCGCACTCATGGAACTCGTCGTGAGTCCCTGCCTTGAGCCTCGAGGACCATTCGATCGCGAGGTATCGGACAAGTGATCAATTTGTAGCAGAAGCTCTTCTTCCCCTTGAGGGTCATTGTAAACGACAAAGCCTGCAGCAGGAGGCAATGTGGTCGAGGTATGATCCCTGCTATTCTCCACTCGGTCGACTTCCTTGCCTTTAGTAGATGGCCCTTCTCCTGAAAGTCTAGGACGCTTCTTAACTGGACTCAAAGTATCGAGAGAAATCTTTTCTGTGTCTTCCCTTTGGACGTCCCATGGCTCGCTAATGGAAGATTTCGTTTGTCGCTTTCCAAGGAAAGTGGGAGTATATCCCGCCGATATCACCATTTTCGATGATGGTAATTGAACATTGGACGTTGTTGGAGGGGTTGAGGGTTCGGTTAAGTACGGCTTTCGTGTGCCGAAAGTCGCTGCCCATATCTGTGTTTCATCGTCGACCTGCCGAGAGTTTTCCTGTTTTACTATGGCGCTCAAAGTCTTTACTTCCATTTCCAAAGCTTGCAGCCGCTTCACCTCGGCTCGAAGTGTATCTATTTGGTCTTGAAGAGGCTTGACCTGTGTTGTCATTGTCAATACCTGGTATATATGATATGACTCAACTCACAAATTCAGAAAGTAAACGTTCAATATCGGGCGATTTTATTGTCTCACCTTTCCCTCGGGTTGCTTCACCTCGTAAACTAGATGATGGGTCCTGGAACGACGAAATAACGGTGGTTTGCTGTGTATCAGAAATACCAGGTGATTCGGAATCTGCATAATACTTCAGAGGCTTACGCGGGTACAATAGCACTTTTGGAAGCTTACCTTCGGGAATGGTTGTTTCCATTTGTTCACTTCGACTATGTCTTATCCCCTCTCTCGAGAAGGCGGTAGATTGTGTCACCGTTCGTGCACCAGTGCCACCGGCCGCAATTGGCCTTCCTACCCCCAGCCTCCTCTGCAATTCTTTTGCTTTTTTATTTCGAATAGGTGGGGCTGGCGGCAAAGGTACTGGAATTGCGGTTTCCAGTCTTGTTGCTGTATAAAAATCTTGTCCATTCATTCCCTCCGGTATGTCATGAATGATTACCGAAGACAACCGTGATGATTCAGCCTTGGTTGTTAACAGTCTGGCCGAAGATATAGGTTGTATTGGAGGTTGAGGTGATGAAGTAGGGGCAGGTCCTGGAGTAGCCTGTGATCTGTAAAAGTCAGCTTCTATGTATTCCAAATGAGAGCGGAAACGCACTGTGCTTCCAACAGCATACCAATCATCTCGTGAGATTTGAGGTTTGCCTTGAGACCGAAATCCTTGGCAAACATGAATTCAATTCGTGGCTAGAGGGGAAAGACACACCTTGCATGTCTTCTGCAATTCTCTGTACTTCATTGATTTGAGTTCCTGTAAGGTCGGTAGAGTCGGCATTGCGGACGGCAGGACAAAACAATGACAATAACAGTCAGAGCGCGGTTGCTTCTCAACAAAAGCAAATAACGCGCAGTCACGTGTTGAGTGCCCACAAAGAGGTGCACCTACGGTATTGTATTTCCTTAATTCCTTAGATCGCTTTGAGTGGTAAAGCACCCATTGTAGTCAGACAAAATAACTGGGAAACTACAACTTACGTGGCAATTTTTAGTGCCCGGGTCGTCTCAGCTTGAAAATTGTTTTCCTTATGTTCGAATAGCTGGACGGCCCGGTGGTAGTCTAATCACCGTCCGCCTGGTGGTCATTTAATTCATTTTCACGCATCCTCTTCCTCCTCCCCATCCATCATGCCAGCTTGGACGTTAGACCAGGTCGCTCAACATGGCTCTTTGGAGTATGTTTTTAAATGTGAAATTGAATGGCTTGATCTATAATGCATGGATAGGTCTTGTTGGGTTATCATCAAGAACTGCGTCTATGACGTGACCGAATTCCTCCCAGTTCGTCTTCTTGCCCCTGTATCCTACTCTTGTCGAGTTTAACTTGCTGGAAGGAACACCCGGGAGGAGCGAAAATCATACTCAAATACGCCGGACGAGATGCAACCGCCGCCTACGTACCTATTCATCCGCCCGATGCCCTGCAGAAGAACCTACCCTCTTCAAAGCATCTCGGCCCACTGAATGCTCAAGCCATTCAGATCCTGAGCGACAAACAGAAAAATCGCAAGAAAACAAAAGATGAACAGCGCGTTGAAGAGGCAGCTCAAAAGAGACCGCCTATGAGCAGAATTCTCAATCTCAGAGACATGGAGGTAAACTAACATGGAAGTGTGTTGTAATGTTGTCAACAAGTACTTCAGGCTGTTGCATGTCAGATGCTCTCTAGTAAAGCCAGGGCCTACTACACCTCTGCCTCGGACGATGAAATAAGTCAGTAATATCTCCTCTTTTAGCGAAGGCGATGCAAATGAGCTCATCATCTTAAACGAGTAGCCCACGCCGAAAACGCCCGTGCATTTTCACGTTTCTTCTTCAATGCTCGAGTGATGCGGCCAGTCGCAAGATGTGATCCTTCAACTCGTATCCTTGGGTTCAAATCTTCTATCCCTATCTTCGTCAGTGCAGCTGGACTTGCAAAACTTGGCCATCCAGACGGTAGTCTTGTTCTCTCTATATTTCGGGAACGTTGGATGATTGAGATACCCTTGTAGGTGAAGTCAACATAACAAAGGGCGCAGCACAGTCCGGGATTATTCATATGGTGTCTTCAAATTCATCACTATCATATAGTGAGGTCATGAATGCTGCCAGCCCGTCGCAGACCTTGTTTTTCCAACTTTACAAAAATGCTAAAGATTCGGTTGCTGAAAAGCGGGTTTGGGAAATTGACAGTCTTGGCTACAAAGCTATTTTTCTGACGGTTGACGCAATTGTGGCTGGAAATCGTGAAAGAGATATCCGTAATCCGTGGCAATTGGAAGATGAGGAGAAGGGTGCTCCGACGTATTGGTCGGAGAGTGACGATCTGGAAGAAGTAGATGGAATGGGTACAGCTGGTGCACTCATAGCCAATGATGATCGAAATATGACATGGGAGAGGGTGTGTCATAAAGCCATTTTGTCTACGTCTTATGACATTGAGCACCAGACAATTCCATGGCTGAGGCGTTTAACAAGTTTGCCGATAGTGATCAAAGGCAAGTGGGCATACTTCATGATTCAACGTATAGTCTTGACAATCACAAGGCATTCAATGTGTCGAGGTAAAACGCATCTATCGCAATTGAGTGGCTTCTCATTTTGTCCTATCACAGGATGCAGTTCTTGCAGTCGATGCCGGAGTTGAGGGAATCCTTCTTTCAAACCACGGAGGTATGTCTATACAATCGTAGTTTTCTCTTCGATTCCCATCCCATTTCGCCTAGGACGACAATTGGAATAGTAAGTAATATACTGTGCCACCTAGTAGACACAAGGAAAGATGTAGGGGCCTGACACTGATCACAGTTCCTTTCCACCACTAGAGGTGTTATATAAGCTCCGCCTGCAGCGTCCTGATGTCTTCGGCAAGGTAGAAGGTGTGCATTTAGCATTTGTGTCCAGGTCCCGAACTGATCAATATAATTTAGTGTACATCGATGGTATGTGACTTAAACACCCTACAGGGAATTCAGTAGCCAAAAAAATTAGGCGGAATACACAGGGGCACAGATGTCATTAAAGCATTGTGCCTTGGGGCTAAGGCAGTGGGGCTTGGGCGGCCTTTCCTGTATGCTCAAAGCGTAAGTGTTGTCTTCTTGTGGATATTCAACAGTGATAAACCTGCATCAGGCGTATGGGGCTGCAGGCGTCGTAAAAATTACCCAGATCCTTCGGAGGGAAATTGTTACAGCCATGAGGCTTGTTGGTGCAGCGACTATAGAAGATTTACGCCCTGAAATGGTAAGCACACTTCTATACGATCACGGAGTCATGAGTTATGTTTCCTCACAGGTTGAACGTGTCGACTGGCAGCCAAGACTGGTAACTAAGCTATGAGTTCTTACGTACAGGAGACTCAAAGGTCTCGAGATATACTGCAATGCTTGGGATATATTGATATCTTTTAACTCACTACTTTTGTTTGTTTGATGTGATACCCAGTCAGTTCATTCACTAAAGAGTTGAGGTACTCAAGATCTGCAGGTATGACATGACCCGTCAGCGGGAACCACTGTTTTCTTTCTTCAGATGCCCATTTCCAGCGCTTTGATACGTTAAGAATCAAGGTCGAGATGCACGAGCGAGCTTACCAGGTAGAGCACCAGTTCCTTGTCTGTAGGTTGTACCGTTTTCCACTCTTCGCAAAATGGGTTTTGATGGCTTGGGCAGAATATACGGTAGGAGTCTAATGCATAGGGTCCTGTGCCTGGTAAATGCGAAATCGGGGTTGAGAGATAACTCTTGCTGCGTAGTGAATTCGTAAGCTGATTTGTTCGAGAGCCGGCTCTGGAAGGGCGAGCATCATTTTCGGAGGGTGGATCAACAATGTACGCTTTCGACATTTCGATCAACCTTCGTGACCGGACATTGTATATTCCTAAACGGCAAAGATAGCTTCTTAGTTCCTCTTCGGAAGCTTTTTGTCCAGATCGTTGAACGAACACTACACATCGACATGCTGAACTACTGACCTTGAGACATAGCCCATGGATTCGGCCAGCGCAATATCAAATCCCAAAATACAGGAATCGCGACCTTGGCGGTAGTTTTGTTGAGCAAAGTGACGGCCACCAGTAATTTCCATGGATTACCCGCAACAGACTCTAGAAGGAAGGATTGGTTCATATTAAGGCGATAAATACCAGAGTGAAAGTACCTTGGATAAGGATCGGTTTGAGAGCGGAGAGAAGTTGATAGAGATCGAGGAACTTGCGAAAGTAGAAGCAGAAGAGAGGATCGTGACGGGAAAAATGGTCGAAGACGGGTTCTACTTGACAGCTAATCTTTCTGTCTTGATCTTTCTTGGTATTCTTAGTTGAAATCTCGTTCACAAGGCGGCAGAGACCATGTTTTTTATCAGGAGAAAAATAAGGAGAGAGCATGAGAGAAAATCTGGTACTTCGGGTCATTAATTAAGGTCACGTGATGGACAGGGTTGAAGTTGCTATTCCCTCTCTTTATGCATTCCTTTAGTTCAGGCCTGCTGGCTGATTGCTCGTATGGGGTTCTGCCGTAGATGCGGTGATATCGTTAATGATAAACGATGTAGCAAGTGTGGAGGCTCCGTAGTTGGTGAGCAGGTATCCGGTGGAGCATTGCAATCCGATTGATCATCTGTACTCCATGCAGCTCCTACTATTTCCTGGATTCAGACCGATTCACAAGAAGATCAGGACAAATGGTCTCGAACTTATGTGTCTCGTGAGAGGTCGACCTCCCCAGTCCGGCCCAAGAGTCAGGGACCATCAGAAAATGTCTCTCCTTCCCCTACCCGTCTGGACACCACCCCCAGTCGCCGCTTCCCCAGGACCATTAGTGCTCAAATTTCTGGTTCAACATCGCTTGACAATCGCATTACAGATCACATTGCCTCAAGTACCTCTCAAGTCAGTCACCTAGCCCCCAAACCCGTTATCACTGGACCAAAACCCGAGTCCGGTATTTTGCCATCTTTGGCACCAAACGAAACGGCACTATCCAAAGTTTATGGATCTGTATTACAACCCAAAGAGTCACTCGTGACGCACTCTTGTGCTTCTTGTGCAACCCCATTTCTCCCCGATGCTACCATATACCCTGACCCCTCCCTACCTGATTCTGATGAACCTCGTTTCCTTTGTCGCCAATGCTTCATCATTAATGGAGGCTCGAAGGGACTTTGTCCAAATTGCAACAAGCCAGTCACGATCCTTAAGGCAGAGGGCGGTTTTGTTTATGCTGCAGACAAATACTGGCATAAGAAGTGTTTCAATTGCGAAGGTTGTTTAAAGAACATAGGTAACTCTCCCATGGTCGATTTACTTGGACGTCCTTCCTGTCCTGAATGTTTTGATACTTGCCTTTCTCGCGAGCCTCGAACGCCCAAGCAGACAATAGAGAACGCGAGAAAAATGAATAATTCCTCAGAGAGGTGTAATCTTAAAGGTTGGGATTCATCAACAAATACGCCGAATAAGTTTCAGGACTCTAGCCCAGCTATCGAGGAGTTAGAGCAGCGACTAGGTATTGGGAAGAGGCGCGAGAGTAGTCCTGCAATCGAAGAACTAAGTCAGCGCCTAAGTTCGATTGGCAGGAACCACCAGCCCCGATATTCGAATCCTTCAAGTCCTTTACAATCACGTTACGGACGTGCGGAAGGCAGTCCAAGTCCCACTCGTCGATTAGAACGTCTTCGGAGTTCCGAGCCTAACGGATCACCTGGTGGTTCATCTTCGGTATTCGGTAATCACCGTCGATTTTCTGGTAGTCCTGCACCTACCATAGAGGCTATCGATGAAATGAAGAAACGATTCTTTCGTCACAAAACTGTATCCCCTGTTTTATCAACGGTAGCACTCTCTGAGTCTTCACTGGCTTTATCTTCCCCCCTTCCCCCATCAAACACCGTGACATCTAGCTTCAGCTCCAAGATGCCAGTATCACGAACACAATCTGCATCTGCATCTGCATCTGCGTCCTCCTCTTCCCCCTCCTCGACACCTGATTTCATGTCTGATATCTCCGATACTCTAACTCAATCGTCCCTTTCAGGGATAGACTCACCTCTCAATATCAATGAATCATTGCCCAGTCACTCATCATGTCATGAACTTCTCATGAGTCCTGAAGACGTTATCTTTGATGAAGAGGCCAATATACTCAATCAAAGCCCTCAATCCACTGTCAAACTCCGGTCGAGAACATCAGAAACAGAAAAGAAATTACCATCTGAGACATCTGGGAAGATTTTTGGCTATGTCTCGACCTCAAGCACTTGTGCAAAATGCCATAAGCAATTATTCACATTAAGGGAAGGAGGGAAATTTGTGACGGTCCCCGGAGAGAATGGCTCCGACGCATCTCAGACTTTTCATCGGGACTGCTTTCGATGCACCTTTTGTGATGGCGTATTCAGCGAAAGCACGACTGGCCAGGCAATCTTTGTGAAATCCCACGCTGGACCCGCTCATGTCGAGGTCCGTCACTGTTTCAGTCGTTTGAGTTGTTGAAATCTGACTGGCATGGCAAGTGTTCACCCCCGGAAAGGATCACAGTCCACAAGTCTCCAAGTGTTGGCTCTCTGCCATTCTCTCGTGAGAGAACCTCTCTCAAAACCAACAACATCACGAGTCCTTTGCCTTCTCAACCACGGAAAGCTGGAAGTTCTAGTCGTTATGAACGTCCCATTTCAGCCGGAACTAATACAGTCCCATCCCCTCGCTTTGGTAGTCGGACGTCGTGCCCAGGATGCCTCAAGTCAGTTTCTCCGATGGAAAGAGGTGTGATACCGGGTCCTCAGGGCTCGAGATGGCACGTGAATTGTTTGGTTTGTGGCGGAAAACAGCCTCAAAATAAGTCCAATTCTTGGATGTTGGGTCGAGGGGAAGAAAAGAAAAAAGGACCTGGGTGTGGAAAGAAGCTTGATAGTGCCGCGAAGACCGATACAACCGGCCGCATCTGGTGTAGAGAATGTTTGGTGAGTTCTGCCAACGACTGTGATTCTGAAATTACAATTGTAATTTCAGTTAATGCTTGGAGTTGGAGGCCCACAACAGACATCTGCTATGCCTACTTCCGTTGGACTTGATGGAAAAATTTCACGACAAATCAGTGGCACTACGCTCGCTCGTCAGTTCACAGGACTAGGGGGTGGTGCCGGAGCCGAGCCTGGACTCCTCAAACAGCTCACAGGTGGTTCAATCAGTACTACAAGAAGCTTGAGCCCAACAAAACAGTACAGTACAGGCATTCAGGCAAGGCCCAAGAGCGCTATAGGTATGCGGAATTCCAAGAGCATCGACGAGGGGAGAGGAATGTTCCTAGTCAAACAACTTACTGGTCCAAGCGTCTCGAATCAATGGGAGGTTTGAAGTCACTCTGGATGAAATATCTTTTTGTGATGTGTTATGTCTATCCGGGTGCGCAGATTTCGTAGCCAGTCTTCAAGGGATAGTCTTATCGCATTGAGTTCCTCGGATCGCGAGTTCTCGGAACGTCGATACAATTCAAATGGTGCATGAGTGGCCATTTGCGCACCCCTACAAAAACACTCCGATTATTTACATTTTCCCATATGTTTGTAGATTATAAAAGTTTGGGTTCAAAATGAGGAATATTACGTTGACATTCAGCAAAATACTTTTGTGTCATCACAGGTGGAGTATAAGTCTCGATCACGTGGGCTCTGGCGTTAGTGTTCATATATATAGCAGCTGGCCCTGGATCAAGAAACAAGTCCCCCATTGTTATGGCATTTGCGCGCTCTGGAGCTCGTCGTCGTAGATCTCGCTCAGCTTCGGTCTCCTCTCCTACTGTCCGTCATTCCTCCGATTTTTCTCTCAGGATAGCTGCCAAGCGTGTATATCCCATCCTTGGTCCATGTAATATCTCGCTGCCACATAGTTGGGACATCAATTGGAGGCATGGAAAACGGAAGCGCTGCAATCTTTCGGTAGATATCATACTTCTTCTTGCCTATCCTCCTTGTTGACGCCCATGATCAGTCCCCAGAGACTAGCATGAGTTTTCCTGAGGTCCCGGAGCAGCTTCCTTGTACAACTGTACCCTCAGGGTCGACACTCCCCTCATCGTCTGCTGACTTCAACTTATTTCCTAAGTCTAATCGACCTTCAAGGCGTCGTGCAAGCTATTCACCCCCTAGCTCTGAAGCGGGGCTTTCAGATTCGCTTAGTCAATCTGAATTAACTCATCTTCGTTCTAGTGCATTCTGGGAGTTGCATCAGAGCATCACAGAGAATGGAGAAGGGTTCGTCCAGCGCATGCGTGATTACGAATATGTCCGCTCATGCCAATCACTTGAGCCTACTCGTCGACCACGCAAACGACTTCATCCACAGACTACTCCACACACATCTTATACTGTTGATACTGATGAATCCGACGACGAGGAAGATATCCAGATTCTCGCCGGGGATTTGTCCACTAATCCCAGATCCAACTCCCCTCGCCATGGAAAACAGTCTACATCAATCAATGTTTCATATCACCGTTTGACAAGTGGCGAGCAGGAGTATAATCAGTTTCTTCATCAAAATCAGCCACCCTCCACGATGCTTCAAGGCAACTCCCTACCAACTATCTCTGATTCCTCTCTTTCTTCCTCGGCATTCTCCTTCTCGTCTACCAACCCATCTTTGCTCTCGTCTCCCATTCAATTTCAACACCCCGATAGCGGTATGTCCTCTCTTTCCTCCTCTCTTTCACCCCCAGGTTCGACCTCCTCCCTTGATCCTACACCACTCCTGTCTTCCGACAAGGTTATATCTGAAATAACACTTGCCCTCGCAAATGGAGCAGGTGCTATCAGGGATTATAGCCATCTCCAAAGTCTCACAAGTTTCGAGCACATAGGAGCAGGCGAATCAGGGGAACTTTGGCATTAATCACACAGTTAATGCCAACCAGGATTTGCTGGCTCATAACAGATTTTATTCTAAATTTCCTATCCTTTCAGGATTATTTTCAGTTCATTGGTATATATATCAGACTTAAAGTTACATCACTGTGCTCCTTCTCATTTCATTACTCGGCAGACCTTGTATACTTATGCAGTCCCTCGATTTTTACCACAAGTTCTTCAGTTTCCTCGATCATGTAACCATTCTGTACATATTACGGATATACATTAAAATGTTCGTGACTAATCCTCCTGGATAGATCAGAACTAGATCAGAACATACATCGTTGATTGAGATCAAATTCAGTGCCTGTTCTTGAGATATTGGTTAATTTAAATATGATACCTGGAATCTACTTACTATGAGGTAGATGTCGGAAATCCGAGGGTTGATGTCATAATGACCCTCGAGGAAGTGCACGGGCTACTGGGCAGAAGGACTGGTGAGCTTGCTGCCGGAGCCGGAACTGCCAACAGTTGTATCAATTCTTCTCGTTCACGTTGCAACTGAGCGACAACTTCTTCCATCTCAATTCGACGCTTCATCTCCTCTAGACGCTCATGTTCAGCACGTTGTCGGGCACGCGTTTCTGCCACTAATGCACGTCGTAAACCTGGTCAAGGAAGAGTCCATATAATTCAATAATAACAGAGGATCGGGCAATTTGGGGAGTTGAGGTGGACACAGAAATTCCCAAAACGGAAAATTGTGAGCAGAACGACCGGAGACACTAGACATAGGTACAGACGTGTGATGGGGCATTTACTTTTCCGGGAGGTTCCTGTAATCCAGGGGTTACCGGGCGTGGATATACAGATATCCTCGGCGTCGTGAGCTGAACCGGGAGTCAACCAAGAATCGCTTGATTCGACACCAACAGTCTGCTCCCTGATGTGCAGACTTTGGAAATCAAGTTCGAGGTCCATTTCATGGATGCCTTGGATATTCTCCTCTGAATAGATGTCTATAGAGCTGCCCTGTGCCGGGTTAGTAGTGACTTCTTCCGAAGGGATTGATGTCGAAAAACAGGCGTTAGAATTCAAAGATGAATTCTGGTGCTCAGTATCTTTAGACAGAGGGTCACTGCGACAAAAAAGACTAGTCCATCTCCCTGGTCGCTTGGGTGAAACCGGCCTGTTTAGCAGCAAACGTGCCTTTGATCTCTCTGCCACCAACCCATTGAGATATCCGTGTGCTGTTTTCATTCAATCGAGGGTAAACACATCATGGTTCAGTATATAGGTCTTGTAAATCCGGGATGTCATACCGCTTAACCTCCGCCGCATCTTCTTGTTCGGTGTCCTGGGGGGCGTTTTCTTATTTATATTTCTCTTGGGGTAAGGTGCAACTGTTGAGATTTGAAGGTTAAGATGGACATGATCCTAGATTTGACGCACATAAATGGTTAGAGGTTGTGCGCTGCGGACGATGGCGTAAAGAGCGTGAAGGGGTTGTCTGCCTAGAGCGACTGGTTCGGATATGCAGATGTGAATGACCTGGGCATGCCCCTCGGACCGGAACCATAGACTGATGAGGGAACCATTCAGGACATACTGTGTCTCTTTATGGGTGTGATTAAAACACGATCTTTGAGGGGAATATCAGTTTGTCATGATAGGAACTATGACCTGAAATTGGACATGCCCATTAGTGTCGCGTATGGTTGTTCTTGTATTTCTTTCTGATCTCTGTTTGCACCCGGTGAAAACGACAATCCGTTCGTAGGCTGTTGCGCAGCCGAGCAATGAAGTTCGAACATTGGGGTCAAAACGAACAACAACGGGAAGGATACCTGAACTTCAAACCAGTTCCTCGGGAGCGATGCGAAGATGGAGGTGCCGAAACAAAAGGTTCGATCAATTTAGCAGTGATGACGAGAGGTCAGAAGCCTGCGGTATTGAATTAATAACTACATTTATGCATAACTAAGGTAATGATGTTCCCATCAGAACTTGCACATTGTTCTTCGTGTACCGGTAAGCTAGGATAAAGCAGATCCTAAAACCTTCAAAGCCAAGGCTCGTAAGATCTAGAAATGCAGACTATCCAGCTGGGATCGTCAGAGTCGGTTATGATAGCTTACCTCTGCCCTCTGGTTCCCGCTCAGTTCACTGAAAACAGCGGCAAGAGATTTTCCTTTCGCATCACGAACTGCTCCTAATTGATTGCCGGCGAAGGCACCAAGCATCAATCCGGGAACATTTGCAACGATGAATCCAAGTCCACCACCGCACGCTGCACCGACCCAACCCCAGATGGGGACCCGCCGTTCAACTTCGGGACGTAGGAGCTGTCAAATCAGCGCTAAGAATTGGTTCATCATCATAGATAAGTAGTGAGCTAACCTCTTCGAACACATCGGCAAACACCCCGTCTGCATTTGGCCGAGTACCATCCTCACCAGAGGCCTGAGTAGCTTCTGCACTGAAAATGTTCGCGAACTGGGCAAAAAGATTGTATGTTGAGTTCGGATTGTCTGTGCGGTCTGATCGGGCGGTATACAGAGTGTCGTATTCCTTGCGTCTCTGGGCATCGGAAAGGACATAATAGGCGTCTGCTACGGCCTAGCTCCACGTGTCAATATGTTAGACTCAGAGAAAAACGACAGTAAATTGACCTGAAATCTTTCTGTCGCCTCTTGTTTCTCGGCAGAATTAGCGTTAGCAAGGCGGTCGGGGTGAGTCCTGGGTTAATGTAATTGAAGTAGCAGTTCTTGTTACGCATAAAGAGAGAACCAACTTCAAAGATTCCTTCCTATATGCTTGACGTACTTCTTCCTGTGTAGCACTTAGTGTGATATTCAGAAGTTTGTAGTAGTCAGGAAATTGGGGCATACTGGCTCGAGAAGGATGCGTGATAAATACCAATTAGTCTTGCGCGCAATGACGTCATGTCATGATGCTGCTATACAGGTTCAAAGAAAATTGAGAGCACTCATAAGGACAACATAAATTATTCTCGCGTCTCAGCATTAGCACAGGATTATAATGTTAGGCATCATTCCATGAAGCGATCTGATAGATTGATATTGGCGTATCATGGCACATACAACCCTAGCTACTTTCCAGTAGCATATAAGGGGAAGATGTTCCTCAATCTGATTCTGCGCTCCTTGCGATGACCGATACAGATTAGACAAGGCCGTGAGTAATCCTAAACCCTCAATGAATAGACTTGTCCAGAGGATGATCAGAACCGTTGACTAGAACAACCAAAGAGGAAATGTATCCACATTATATTCACACAACTCGTAAACGTCTGATCACACAAGGTACTACCTTATATTACGCAGTCAATTGGTCCAGACGTCACTCTGTCAACGATGCACCAAATGATAAATAGACGAACAAGTCGACTTGACGGCGCAATTGATAGCCTGAATGAAAACCAATGACTGTCTTCCGAAACAACTCTATCATCCAATCAACGGAGGCCTTGCATTGACAGCTGTGGAGATTTTTCTTCTTGCTCCATAGACCATTCTGTCTCCAGTTTCAAACTACAATGGCCGCAATTGACACATCAACGGCAATTGAGCCCATCTCATAATGTACCTTTACGCTACCCCTTGCAATGGCCGTTGTGTCAGTGAACTGTTATTTATGACAATGACTTTCGGCATTGCTTCAACTATCTACGAAACTGCAACGGCAATGATTTGAGATTGATGCAAGAGAAGTTTGGTCTTGGGAACCTTGTCTAAAGTCAACTAGCATCTTTGTATCATGGTCATCTTTATTCACCTTTATCATTTGACTCGCTACAGCGTCGTCCGAGAGCTTCAATGGCTACTATAAGATTGGCTATTCAGGAGCACTGTTCACATACCGCCCGCTCAAGGAGTGTTCCAGCAGATTTTATCATGTCCCACAGAAAGTAGAGTTCTTCGCCAGATGCAGTTGACATAGGTAGATGGGCAAGCATCTGCTTTGTCTCCCTCAAAAGCACTATGGTCCACGGAGAACTGATGAAATATTGCTTCATGGCTTGCGAAGGTTCAGTTCCTCGGCTAAGGAGGTGGACGATCACTTGACAGAAAACCGGAAGAGATAATCTGAGGACATCCCGGTGACCCCGTGGCAACTCGTCCCCTAAGATCTTCAGGACAATGGTACGAAAGTGATCCAAGGTCTCCAGTAATAGGAGACCATCAGGAAAGTACGAGCACTGCAGAATGTACTGGGCTAATGCCACTAAAATTGGAAGATATCACTAGTTAGCTGTCAGAAGGGCCTATATGAGGTACAGCTGACCGTTAGAATGGAAGTTATCGCATGGTTGCCTGAGACACAATCTCCAGAAACCATCATCCTCTGTCAGGAAGGAAAATGGTTTGGAGGGAGTGAAATAGTTTTCAGCTGCTGCAAGAGCTGTTAACAGAGGACCAAGCAAGGCTTTCTTGTATCCTTCATTATCGACTAGACGCTTGAAAAGTCTCATAAAGAAGGATGAAATTTTCTCCCGAAGAAAAAGCCCTCGTATATCAGCATTGCAAAGGATAGTTAGGAACCCAAGAGCAAAGCGGATCATCGACAGACGTGCCGGTGAAATCGATACTTCGTTTAAGTGACTAAGAATATTATAGTTGCATGAGATGCAACCGTCGGTTGGTTGATGCACTTCATCCACCCACCTCTGCGCCTCAGAGTAAACTGCAAAGGAGTCAACCGGAGCACACTTAATATCATAACGCAACACACTACGGTCCAAGTTTCCGGAAAACTGAGCCGCTCGCTCGGTTTGTAGCTCTGCAAGAGATTGTCTCAAGATGATTTCGTCCATTGAGAGTAGGAGATCTAAATAGTTGTCTCTCGCTGATCAAAGTATGTCAATCGTAGCATGGTGAAGAAAGGGTGATTGCATACCCTTGTCCCTGTCGTTCGAAACTGTCTCTCTGATACACAGGAGCAAAACGCTCCGGCATACTTTTGATGCATACGGTCGAAGGCGATCAGTCGACTGATAGTCATCTCCTCTAGATCCTTTGTGAAGGCTTGACAATACAAAGGAGCAGATTTGATCAAGCGACTTTAGCCGTTGACTTTCATGATCTATTTGCCACTGTCCTACGGAATGAGCAAGAGTATCCTAAGCACAGTTAACAGACGGTCCAAGAAACAACTTGATAGTCTCACAGAGAGCACGGCGAAGCTTGCAAACATGTTTTCTGATAGATAATCAAACGCGAGAACACATTTTCTGTGTTTCGAGCAAGTTGCATTGCATTTGATAGTATCAAGCCACTGCTGAGTCTTAAAATCGATGAGAATACATGTAAGAGTTTTGCATTGGATATACTCACCATAAAGCAGATGATTTCTGCGCTGACGATCCGTTGATCAGCCCATGTCACCCAGCTCCAGGATAGTAATTTTCCCCAACAGAAACAAACAGTAAATGCAATTTGAGATGATGGTGCTTTTTCCGAGGTATGATCAGTAGGAAAGAGGACCGAGTCGATCAAAGCAAGCATGTGGGACTCAATGTACGGTTTACAGATGGCCTGATCATCAGCTGGATCTGGATTTATTGTCCGAACTGTCTGAAAAGAATACTCAATAAACAAAAAATTCGATTTACTTAAAACCTCACAGCGTAAAGATTGAGAAAGAACGCGCAATCAAGGTGATCTCTGTGTATGATCGGAGACCCTGTCATCGCATCGAAGGCGACATATTCTCCAATGATGGTTTCGAGCGCTGAAGAGAGCAGCTTATAATCATGATCACTAACGGGAATCAGGATCTAGTATGTCGATTTGATGACGCAACCGAGGGTACCTCGAGGACACTCTACTCCTGTCAAGGTCTGGTTGCATAACAAGGACACCAAATAGGAGGCGAATGATCAACCGTTTAGCAGCAGGAGATACGTGATGCAAGGTGAGCGTGGATACCAGATCATTCCAATGATCTGTTGTTACTTCAGCAAATGTTAAAAGACAGAGTGTCCATGTGGGTACCTGGTAGTTTACTCGCAGCTCTCACAGAATCAAGCTCCATCTGGTTTCTGAGAGATTGACCTGGTGTTGCATGACTCCAATTTTCATCCGAATCATTCGCTACAAGCAACACTAGAGAGCCAATTTGAGAGATAGCTTTATCAATCAAATTCGGAGAACAAGTTCTCGAAATAATCGCATGGCCACGTAATTTGAACCGTAATTGGAGCAACTGATCTATTGTTTTGCCGGTTACTGGTTAAAACAAACAATGATTGAGTCTATGCTATGTTATAAGGGCATATAGCACACCTAGGTGTTGAAAGACAAGAATAGCTCGTTGCTCATGACCGTGTTCTTGCAAAAGCAAATCCAACTGTCCAACCAGAGCACTCAGTGCTAGATGTTTAAACAGTTAATGCAAAGTGGTTACAGTGTAATAAGAGTGCATACAATCTATGGACTGGTCATATGCCTGATCGTCATTTCCAAGAGTTTGTAGAATGGCATCCAGCGCAAACGAGGCATTCTTACCCACATTGGGCTCAAAAATCTCATCAAAATCGACCTTCGTATTATCGTTTTCCTGATCAGATTCGGTGTTGCTCATGTACGCAACAAAAAATGTGTATGAAGGCAAGAAAAAATTCAATAATTCTGGCGGAGTTGATCACTCGTTTCTAAGCTGTCAAGTGTCCACTTTTGGCATTAAACCTTCAATTCCTTCCAGGAATTGCGTAATATCGTCGTTAGAAACAAGGAATTCTGTGTTCTTGGAAAAGACTGATTCAAAAGCCTCCATAGACTCATTTTCCTAGAATTAATCTTGAGAAAGGCATTTACTCAAGAATCAAGAACAACAAACCGTCACATCGAAAAAATGGAGCTCCTGCCACTCTTCATCCTCCTCCGAGCGAATGACTCGTAACATATCCCTGCGAATCACTGAAAGGCTGCCGAGGGTCGAAGTAGCGCCTTTGTCGTCAGATTTTCGGGCAGAAACCTGAATCTCTTTTCCAGGTCCTGTAGATTTCTTTTCTTTTTTCGGTGTTTCCACTGGCAATGGATCATCTGGATCTAGGGGTGGTCCATCATCAGATTCTGAGTCCGATCCACCTTGCCGCCCGCGTCTATTGCGACGCGACAATATATCAAGGTAAGTAAGGGTTGGCCGGAACTGATGTGTCTCCTTGATTGGATGGAGGTTCAGCTTGCCTAGATCGTCAAGACTGTGAGTTCTCGAGAGACAAAAAAATGGAAATCAGTTGATTCCCGACCGTTTCGCATAATCCCGAGCATGTGAATACCTCGTTGAGGCAACTGTTCGCTCTGCAGTCGGATTTCTCTTAAACGGGGTTCCTCTCCTTCTTTGAGTCCCTTCCGCTCTTGCCTTTTTTCTGCGTCGTATTCAATCCGCGCTGCCCCAAAATCCCGTGATTTGTCACTACTCCATACCTCAGGGCGTGTATCTGCCGGGACGTGAAGTTCTATTCGTCGTATTCCTGGCTTGATTCGAGCGGTAATTCTTTTGCCGCTCATCTGAGCACTTGGGGGAACTTGAAGAGGACGATTTAATAGAGGAAATTGATGTAACTGAACATTGGGAGAAAGTGCATTGGTGAAATGAACAGGTAGGACAGTTATCAGCTCGTCTGCTCCCTGGCTAGGTTCCATATGATGAGATACGTATTTCAAGGATTGATGAAATACATCCCGGGAAGATCCGAATGTTGTAACTGATCCGGCTAGCATTTATTTTTATTCATCTCCCTCATCAGATGACCACTCAGAAAGGCCCTGTCATCGTAATAACAGGGACACCTGGAACTGGGAAGACCACACATGCACAATTGCTGGCGAAAGAGTCACCAATCCCACTGGAACATATCAATGTGGGTGACTGGGTCAAGGAAAAAGGGCTGTACGAGAACTACGATGATAAATGGCAGAGTTATACTGTAGATGAAGATAAGGTATGGTTCAAATAGGAGAATCTCCTTCTGAATGTCAATTTTATCAATCTCAAGGGATGAAAAAACAGCTATTAGACGAATTAGAACCAATGGTTGCTCAAGGTGGAATTATCCTTGATTGGCATACCTGTGATATATATCCTGAAAGATGGCCTGATCTCGTGGTTGTACTGCGATGTGATCACACGTTACTTTGGGAACGATTAGAAAAAAGGTAGGTCTCAAGTTTTCGAGGGTTCGTCTGGTTGTTATTCAAAAACACATTTTTGCAAGAGGATATCCTTTGAAGAAAATACAGGAAAACAATGAAGTCGAGATTCTGCAGGTCGTACTTGACGAAGCACGGTCGTCCTATCCCGATCTTCCTGTTGTTGAATTGCAAAGTGAAGGATCGGAGCAGCTTGAATCCAATGTTGCCAGGATCGTCAACTGGATTCAGGCCTGGAAGATTGATCACTCTGAAGAAGAATAAGGGTAGGATTCATTTCATCTTTTATCTTATTCATAATTATCAAACTTATAAGGTTGTCATTTTGAACCTCTGTATACTGTTTTATAGAAATTGCGAAAGGAACAGTGCAAGTCAAATGACTATGGTGATAATTTCATCTTTATGTTAAAGTAGGCTGAGTCCATCCACACTACTGTCAGACAGAATGTATACTTTATAATTTCAATGCAAAGGTGATAGTCCATCTTGTTGGGAAATCAAGCCGACGCCGTGATCTGGCTGAATTTCCAGGAATGTTCTGGAATATTTCTTTAGTATATAAGTTTGTAATTCACTGTATCTACTTATTGGTTTGCAACGGAATACGCCTTATTCCAAGTCAAACCAACTTGCGACTCCGTTTTCACAACACATCCAATGACAGCAACGACGACGATAGTGATGACGAGGAGGAAGAAGCAGAGATATGATCACAAAGTACCATGCCCGATTGGACTCATCAGTTGTACGCATGATGATATAACCGACAATCAGTCTTCGAATCAGAAAAATTAATCGGTTGACGCGAGCTGGCCAGTGCCAATAGCAATCTAGGACTTTGGAAGGAAAGGGAGACTAGTCTTGAAAAAAATCAGACTGAGATTGCTCTCGAAGTTGAGGTCGATACCAAGGGGGGAAAAGATTCGTCGCATTATGAGGTGTAAGGAGGTTGGTTCTCCAAGGTCCAAGAAGAACTTGCCAAGTTGATTGTCCTGTTTGAGACTAACTTGAAGAAAATATTCATAGCTGGAGCAAGTGTCCAGAATTGAAATGCGCTAGGATGGGAAGGGAATCTATTTTTCAGGAGATTTTCTTTGTAAGGTCTTCTTCCTAACATGAATTCATGGATACCGCGAACGAAAATCCGTTCAGTAGCAGTTATCCCACGAGCTGATAGTACAAGGACAAAGAGCCTCGGTTATATACATCTGTTTGTCACCTTGCAGAGAGGCTTGTGCGTTCATGTTGACAATGCTTTCCAAATGTCGTCCGGAACCACTGACGCGAAGTATTCAGAACCAAGACAACCCTTGTACGAAGCTAGTACTCAATTTCAAAACTGGTGCTTTTCACAGGAAGGTCTGACACAAATACGAGAGAAACTCAATGAAACTGCCGTTGCTGCGATTCGAAATACATTCGAGGTTGATGAGGTAAAAGAAAAACACTCTGCTTTGTAGAATCCTTTCGTATATTTTTCATCTCTCAGTCTTGTTTTTCCCGTTTATGACGATTGTGCTCATTAGCCAGGGTCTTCGGCTCATGTTTCATTCCTCCACGCAAATGAAGAAGTGACTCTGGTGAAGTTGTATTTGACTAAAATACCCCAATTATGCGCTATGTTTCGATTCCCGGAAGAGGTGGAGGCTACGGCTATCTCGTACCTCAAGCGATTCTATCTCAAGAACACAGTGATGGACTGGCACCCGAAGAATGTGATGTATGCGGATGCCCCGATTTTTTTGGTTGCAGGCGGAAACTGATTTGAGGGACAGGTTGACGGCATTGTTTCTTGCCACCAAAACCACGAACAACCCAATTTCTTTGGAAACCTACACTACGCACATACCAAAAACAGCCCCTTCGGATGTACTAGACCTCGAATTCCTGGTTGCTCAAAGCTTGAATTTTGAATTTACAGTATGGCATGCTCATCGTGCATTATGGGGAATTTGGCTGGACTTACAGGTAAGTATTATGGGCAAATCTTTTAAGAAAAAATCTGATCTGCCTAGAGCCTCACAGAGGTACAGGAGCCTGTTATCTATGACACTGCGTTAGATCACATTCGAGCCTCTCGGCTAACTGATGCAGAGCTACTGTATTCACCGTCACAGATAGCATTGGCGGCGTTTTCGCTCGGAGCAGCTGAGTTGGCAGAGAAATGGGTTCGAACAAAAGTGACAGGGGAGGCCACAGCGCAGGAATTATCTGTTAATGTGCTATTCCCAGTCTTGGGAGAGATCAAAAGAATGATACTGACAGAAGGGCGTGCGCCGGATGTCGAGGCGGTTCGAGAAATTGATCGACGTCTGAGGCTATGCAAAAATCCAGAAAAGATAGTTGGCAGTAAGGCATACTTGGCCAAGCAAGTGGAGGAAGAGAGGAGGGCCGAGGAGAAACGACAGAAAAAAGTACTCGAGATGCAGAAGGAACAAGGTGATCCGTTTGGAGATGAGGTGGGAGATGAGGTGGGAGAAAGGAATCTTGTAGATAACGACAATGAGGACGATGACTAGTTAACACATGTATCCATAAAGTTGTACCTGGAGGGATCTACTCAGAGACATACCCTCCAACGGAAAATGGGATTGTTTTTGGCAAGATATTGACCTCCCGAGTGTAAATGAGACACGGAAGGCTTCGAAAATGCCGAGGAGCTCAAGGGGCCACATAAAATCATGTATTTCAGTTATCAAAAACCTGCAGTGAGTTAGGACGCGAAATGGAGATGGAGGAGGAGACACACAGCATTGGCAGTCAAATGGACACAAGGGGGTGTCTGGGCCGAGCGTGTAAAAAAGAGAGAAGAGGAGAAGGAGGTTTAGCTTACCACCCCCATGGGCTGTTATCCCAAGCTCGTCCTCCTTGTAGACGTTCCAGCCCTCCTCTGTTTTGCGTCCTAGAAGGATGGTCAAGAGAGCTGGCAGAAGAAAGAGAGATTCGCACTGGGACGGGTTCCGCGAGAGTCCTTGAATCGTTGAAGCTGCTTTTCACGGCCTGCAGGACGCTTCCTGGGCCGTTTCTGGGGAGGGGAGGAGACAGGCTTTTGCTTTTGCTTGGACGCAAAAATGGTGTCGATTTCGGACATGAGAGTGTGACTTGTGACGAGACCGTGACTTTATGGCCTCACTGCATCACCGCCAGCAGTCGTTCCTCAATGGCCTCGCCAGTGTGATGGCCAAGCGCAACACCCCGTTGCCTCCATCCCTCACAGGCGTGCCCTCACCCAACTATGACCCTACCAATTCTCCCTGGTCCTACATTGAGCCGTCTCCTCACATAGGTTCTTTCCGTCTCGCCAACCACGACGTCAGCCTTTTCAAGCTCTGGGGCCTCGTGATGCAGTATGGCGGTGCACACGCAGCACGTCTCTCTCTTGCTACACTGGTTTTTTCCTGACCCTAACCCCAGCTCAAAGCCAACAATGTGTGGCCGCAAGTCTGTGCCGAGCTTGGCCTGCCTCAAGATTTTGGTCACGTGCAGCCCAATGGCTCCACATCCGTCGCTCACATGCTCGAGCAGATGTACAACGCTATCCTCTACCCCTTTGAGGATCTCTATAAGAAAAATATTCACGAACAACAACGCAAAGCCCAACTCGCCTCGAAACTTCCACAACGCTCCGGCCAGAGATCCCGCCCAGCACCCCCTTCCGACCCCAACCTCCTCGACAATGATATCCAGCCAATCAAGCGCAAACTCGACGTCGATGACCTTGAATCTAAGCGGACCAGACAAAAGACAGGCATGTTTCTTCAATCCCTCTCCCTCTCTTGATTTACTTTTTTTTCATAGACCCTCCTGATCCACCCCCTCAAACAGCTGTCCCAACACGCCCACGCCAGCCTCTTCGCCGTAAGATCGAGTACATCCCCTGGGCACGCCACTTAGAAACCCATGGTGGCCGTGACCTCCGCATCATCAGCCATGAGTACAACACACTCGCCCAGAAAAGGCCTCTTCGTGACATCAATGATTGGGGAATGATTGACATCGAAGCCCTCAGAATGTCCCTCTGCTCAAATCTTCCAACTGAGTTATCCTATGCCCTCACCACCCTCACTATCTTCTCAACAATGCGCGGTCAGAATCCTGGATCTGGCTTCCCCATCTTCCAATGTCCCGATCTTTTTGACGACCTCCTCGACCTTTTGGAGCAACTTGCCTTTGCCGACATGCTGGATCATTTCTCCAACGACGAATCCCGTCAAATCATAACTTATCGTCAACTAGTTAATGCCATTTGCGATGTTCAACTCGAGCCTTTCGCTACCTTGGTTTTGCATCAAGGCTCCAAGAACCCCATCGCCGGTCCTGTTCCTCGAACGGCAGATACCATTCTTATCATTACCAATCTTTTGCGAAATCTCTCCGTGGTTCCAGACAATTGGCAATTCCTTTCACATCATGATAGACTCGTCTATGTCATGCTACGCATATGCACTATCCGCCAAGTTGATGGTTACCCAGCTCCTGCCTCACCTGTCCTCTCCTTGTCTGATCTACTTCAGATACGTAAAGATACCTTATATACTCTCGTCAATCTTGCCCCCCTCATCCCCCTCTCCCTCGAGCCATCTCATTCGGCAACCGTATCGAACCGTGTACTTGAATTGGTCGCATCATATCTAGTAGACCCTACTGAGGCTGTCTCCCCCTTTGCATCTGTCCAGGTTGCAGGACAGCTCTCCACTACTCCACTACCAAAGCCTTCATCTCTGGTTGACGCAGCTCTCGATGTTTTCACACGCTTCAGTCTATCCGATGCCAACCGCCAAATACTTGCCCAAACTATCCCCAAACCGTTCATCCAACGATTCTTTGAGGCCCTTGTCCATCGACTTCCTCTCACAGACACCGATTTTCAGATCTGTGCGCGAGAAACTTGGCTGAGTTATCTAGAGAAAACAGTCATGGCCCTTTATTGTCTCGCTTTTTTCTCTCCGCCCTCACTCAAACATCACTTAAAAGCAGATCGAAGGCTCGGTTTCAAAACGGTGATGTTCCGGCTCGTGCACAAGTGTTTGTCAAATCCAAATCCTGAGTTGCGATCCTTATTTTCTCTATGCTGCCGCAGGGCCGTTGAGACAATGAAAGTCCTCGATGATGAAGGCGATCTATTCGATACTGCTGAAGCGACCACCCCAAATTTGTCTTTCGGCATGGGGTTTGTGGATTCCAGTGAGAGTACAACGGAGATTGGAAGTGGCTTGCTTGTAGGTCAACGGGATGCCACCTGGGACATCCTCATGACAAGAGAAGTTTTTGGTGATGAGAGCATGTTCAAGGAGCTCGACAGTCTCGCGCGTGTAGAATGCCAATGAGAGTAGTATGTACTTTTGTATTATTAACGTTTACACGTGACAACAGATTGTGAAACGCGAGAATTAATTGAGAATTAATTTCAGACCCTGAACCTTCTTCATGGCAGATCCACATCCCCCCCCATTTATTCACAACAAGACCCAACTTTTTTTGGTCAAGGAGCCACCCAGAATGAATTCCACTGTCCAGAAATTCTTATATTGCCGACTATTGACTCTGTCAATTTCCAGAAAGGTTATCTGGGTGTCGAAGAAGAACGGGCAGCTATAGAGGGAGAAATCCAAGTCAAGGGTGCTGATCAGCACCGCTGGTCAAAGCTGTAAGCAAGTCTGGTCTTTGAAAAAATGGAATTCCGCGCCATTTGACGCTTGTGCTAGTACTGTGTCGCTCAGGACATACGAAGCTGCGTACGACGAGGAAATTGAGCTCAATTCGAAAGAACTTATTTTGCGCTCCAAGAGTGCTCTGGATCCTTTCCCAACTTCCTTTTCGTTTTCGATCCCTCTTCCTCCTGACACCCCACATTCGATCCAAACAACCCATTCCTCACTTGCACATACTTTGATGGCTTGTCTTCATCCTAATGACGACTCTGCACCTGCTATTTCAACAAGTATCACAGTTTATACGCGGCGATATAGTCCCCATGCACATACACTCCCTATCTCTCCGGAACTCCATATACTTGAAGACCCAACACGCGTGGAGGTTCAACTTCCTCGTTCTTCTTTCACAGCTGGAGAACTCGTACCAGTCTATGTTACCATTCCCCCACCGCCTACAGGTATTGTCGTAGATAGGGGCCTTAGACTGAGGAACGTGCGAATTGAATTGGTCAGGGCTATCAAAGTTAAGCGTGGAGTTGCAGATGAGTTTGAATTTGATCAAGAAGAGGGTACAAATTTGCTCATGGTTGGTGGTGGTGGGGTTCAAGGTCTTGTCGGGACTTCAAATAGCACCTCGGGTATGGGCGTTTGTGCACAGTCGCCGTCTGCCAAGGCTGCTTTGTCTCCTTTGTTTCCTGGATCGTTGTACAAGACCGTGATTGCGCGTTCTGGTGCTTCTTGTCGCTTTCATTCATCTCGGTCTATCCGTCTTCGATTTATCCTTCATCCACCTTTAGTCATGAGATCACCGACGGTGGATCAAAGTAGCCTTCCGGGAAGTGATTATGCAGAAACAGAATGTGGCGCAGATATCGGATCGATAACGCAGACGACATTGCTCCACTCTGTTGCATTCTTTTTGAATGCACACGTTTCGTTTCTTGATACAAAAGAACAGTCAGAACGCACATCCACGCTGACCATTCCGCTCAATGTGCTTCCACCACCTGCCCGTTTACCTGAGATCTCTCAGACTTTTGACGAGGCCTATCTCAAGAAACACGATCAGCCTCCCGTCAAGACAAATCGATACGATGAATTTGATAGGGCAGCCCCTCATTACTCTGAAGGTCAAGCGGGTCCAAGTATGATCTCCACTCTTGCCCCCCCACCATTTGAGGAAAGAGATGCTCCTCCACCCTTTTTCAGTCCCACGGCAGAAGCCTCATCTTCAAGTAGATTGCCGACATTTCTTGAATCTGAGACAGAGGTTCTCCTACCAGACTCGACATTCACGTCGTCTGATCATAATTTTACATCCATGTCGTTTGCAATTGAAGGAGAAGGTGTGAAATTTGGTTTTCATGCTCAAGATCGATTCGATGGACATTCAGAGGATATGCAGAGGTCCATGACACCACCACCGTCGATGGAAATGGCTGTAGGAGATGCTGATCTGACTGTGTTGACAGAGATATCAGAGTCATCGCAAGGGTTGACGTTGGTTTTGGATCAATGTGAAGAAGGTATGGTTCTGGAGGACCAACCACCACCTCCGCCCCCTGCTATGGATGATCCTTCGGATCCACCGCCTTTGATAGACGATTCTGGTTTTAGACGACCCGACCCTCTCGAACGTCCTCATTCTCCTCAATCCCTCCCGCCGCCATCATCATCACCGCCACCGCCACCACCACCATCTGGACTCACGGATATTGTCCAGACTACCCCTGGTCATGCCCCTCCACCTTATCTTAATACAGAAGGACATCACGATCAAGAGAATGTCACCAGACCTCCACCTTATTATTATGTGGATCGATGAATTTCATTTAACCAGTGTCCTCTCTAAGACGTGTATATTTGGAAGGATATTACAAGGACCATTGTAATGGAAATGTGATGTAAAAGCAATAATAGGACACCATCAGAGGCAATGGGAGGATGCATATAGGAGGGAGGCACTTTCAACAGCTGCAAGCGTCTTTCGTCTTTGCTTGATCATCTTGCAGATTAACATTCTCCTCTCTTGCATTGTTACCACGACCACCAGTACCTGAACGGCCCGACGTATTACGAGATGCAGCCAGGATGTGTTCGATCGGTATTTTCTTGGCTAAACACTCTGGATCGTATCACTCATCCTTGATGGGTATTGATTTCCCACTTACCAATCTCCGTGAAGACCTCAACAATTCCCTCTCCCGTCTTTGCACTAGTTTCGAAGAATAAGAGGCCGGCCTCTTGAGCATATGCTTGGGCTTCCTCTTTTGGAACTTGACGCAAGCTCTCAGATTCTTCTGGGGAGTTTGAAGATTCTCCAGGAGTGGCAGGAACATCATCAGCTTCATCTTCAGACTCGGGAGAACCAGAAGAGGGAACGGAGGATTGTACAAGATCAACTTTATTACCAGCAAGAGCAATCACGATGTTTGGGTTGGCTTGCCGCTGTAGTTCCTTTACCCAAGACTTGGCTTTTTCTAAGCTAGTAGCTTTGGTGACATCGTAGACTACGACTGCTGCTTGTGCGTTACGGTAGTACATGGGCTGTAGCCGAAGGGAAAAGGAATTTGATAGATTTTTTTTCATCAGACGGACGGAGTGGATTTCAAGGTGGAAGACATACTGCAAGGGAATGGAAACGTTCTTGTCCAGCAGTATCCCAAATCTCATACCGCAGAATACGATCCTCCAAGCGGCATTTCTGAGTGAGGAAAGCGGCACCGATGGTTGGTTCTTTATTTGGTTGGAATTCATTCGAGACCTTAAAGACAGGAACCACAGGATAAGTTACAAAAGAAGTCATTTCTCGATGACTCGACGTACAAAGCGAAGGACAACTGAAGATTTCCCGACAGCTGCTTCACCTATAACGGATCAAGGTTAGTACTTTGATATGAATCAAGAATAGGAAATCATGGTGGTTGGGGGGAGAGATGCATACCTAAAAGCACAAGCTTGACTTGAACGGATCTGTCTTGGGATCCTGAAGCAGCTTCTGCCATGACTCAAGAGGAGAGGAACTAGCTATTGAGGCAGTGTGACTGTTGATGTTTGTGTCTGTATGTTGCATCACTT
>Ga0153995_1000020_pt1 | contig 32497 bp, 38 predicted proteins | sample TSNC079MetaG_FD_104678 | JGI IMG/M metagenome (GOLD analysis project Ga0153995, IMG submission 104678) | Attine ant fungus gardens microbial communities from North Carolina, USA - TSNC079 MetaG | ecosystem: Host-associated > Fungi > Mycelium > Unclassified | place: USA: North Carolina, Lumber... | reverse complement strand
CATCGTAAATTTTAAGTATGTCTAAGTATAATATTATAGGTAACCGTACAAGTAAAATTTATCTTCGTCTTTTCACACGATCGGCAATTGTTGCAGGTACCAGAAATGAATCCGACGATTTACCCTTTGAATCAGTAGCAGAGGCCTTCAAAGTAGCTTCGGATAATGTCGCTGGACCTGGTGTGATCGGAGGAGTTAGTAGATAATCTATCTCCTCTCCTTTTGGGTCGTTCTCGCGTTTTCGTTTTAGGGTGGAAGGTTTTTTCGACCGGCTTGATGAGGGCGTGGTGTTGAAGTCGGCAAAAGATTTGAGGTCAGCCGTAAACATGACCTAAGGAGATCCTCCTCAGAATACACATGAGAATCTCCTTAATATGAGACTTACGGAATGGGCCCAGCCGGCGTATTCGCCCCACACCGAAACTAATTTGGCATTCACTTCGTCGTAAATTTTGGGGCTCATATTCGTCTTTCCAGCACTCATGCTTTTCAGCCCATAATACTTTACAGCAATGTTATACACATGGGTGTCTACAGGAACAACTTCTTTCTTTAACACGGCATCATTTCGAGTAAGCCTTTCAGATTGAAATCACATACCTTGTCCAAACTCATCAATAAAATACAATCAGCGACTTTTCTCCCGACACCAGTCAGCTTGAGAAGAGCTTCTCTGGCCTCTGTGGTGCTTACTCCCCGAAGTCCCCGTAGCCAACGTTCTGAAGCTTCACTCGGATCGTCAGGAAGGGTATCTGATCCATATGAACTGACGAGAAACTCGGCTGTCCTCTGGATGAATGCCGCTCGGTATCCGAAACCCAAGGCTCTGAGAGTATCGGAGACATCTGGCTGGGCAAGAATTGACGGTGGCGGGAAAGGATGGTACGGATACAAGAGGCTTGGATCATTAGGATCAGCGAGGAATAAAAGTGGAGGCGAGTAGTGATCGCAAAGTCTCCTGACCATCCTTGTTATGCGGGAGATGTTGTTATTGGACGAGCATATGAACCTGAAGAGCCCATAAGACGAGCATAGCAGACATACTGACACATACGAGACGACGTTCTCCCATGGATCTTGCCTAATAATGCGTATTCCTATGAAACGGTCTCGAAATCTGGCAAACACTTTGTCACGTTCAGACCATTGTTCATACAGCGATACAAGGTCAGTGTCTAGCTGGAAGTATTTTCTGAGCCAAACCAGTGTTTCTGTATCACGTTGTGCAAGTTGGCTAGCTAGAGGCTGGGGATCTGGGAAAACAGCACGGTAAAAAAGCGTGTCTGACGTCTGGCGTAGACATACGACGCGATCCCTTAGACAGAAACGATACTCATGAGTAGGTCCGTTCTCTGTTGTCAGGAGGCGTAGGCAAGACCAGCGGAAAGATTGGCCACACTTGAGAACGGCAGCGAGGTTGAGCTGGGCAATTGGGATGTGGAGGGACAAAAAGGACATCGAGTTACAAATATAGAGGTCATAGCTTGATCTCATCACAGAACTGTAAGTCCATACATTTCTACGTGCTCCTGGATCCGTTCTCCTGATACACAACCATGCCATACCCAGACATTCAGAATGCCAGACGGAGGAGGCTCCTTTCTTCCACGCATTCAATCTGTCTTTTACGCTGTTTTCGACGTTAAGCATGGCCCCAAGATAGACTATCAAGTCCCAGAGGACCTCATAGTTTCCTCGGGTAGTCTTTCTGCCTTGTCAGCAGACAGTCCATTGGTCCTGCCCACCCATTCCGTAGAGTTGCCGCAGCGAGACCTCCAATCATCGTATTCCCAGCCTCCCCCTGCCACCTCTTCGAATTATGGTAGCAACGGAGCTTTGTCGCGCAATTCAAGTGGTGCATCCATGGTCTCGCTTGTCGGCCCACGGCCGCCCCATTGGGATCACTCGTCGCAACAGGATAGAAGTGGATCAGCGCACCCGAGGACGCTGTTTAATTTCGATGATATCCAAAAATATGTCATACCCCCCAGCGCCCTCTGTGGTCGCTTGGTAATCTGTTCAACAAGAGATCACCGTATCATCGGGTTCCCTGTCGCATTAAAAGGAAGACGGTACGAGCGAAACTTCTTCAGATATAACATTTGTTTTGTGTTTGAGAGGGGTGCTGATCTGAGCTGTTATGAACCCATTGTGCGGAAAGTCAGCCGTGTCATGACAGCCTGTGAGGTATGTAACTTCCCTGTCGCTTGATTTCATTGTACACTGTACATGGTTTGATTGCAGGAAGAGTCTCAATTTCTCTCGAAACCATCCAAATCTTATCCTATCTCTGCGATTCTAGAACAGTTATACGAGGATTTGAATTCCTATGCGGAAACATCGATTTCCCTCGACCAGTTTAATTCAATAGAACTCAAAATATTCCCTTTTTACCCGAATCCACAACCTGTAAAAGATTGGATGGTCCCACTTGCCCTTATCAATCTCACTAAACGCAAGGAAGATAACTGGGACCTCACAATGGCCAAAGTATGTTTGCGATCCACTTTATGTGTATGGCTACCTCTTACTTGGAACAGATCTGTCAATTCATAGATGGCACGAACCATGTCAGCCGTATAGCTTATCTGGCTGGTTGTGATATTGCACTCGCTCGACAGGCTATTTCACACCTTTTGTGAGCTTTATCTGATTCCATCAACGACTTACTCATTATTAATTAGGTATTATCAAGTCATAATGACCATTGATATCTTCCAATGGTCAAATATGTACACCCTACGGAAGAGTATACAATGGCTCGCAGACGAAATTCATGTGAAAGAGGAATGTGGTCCGTACGTGACAAAACCAGGTATGTATCATTCTGGCCGTTGTTAAAAGTATAACTCTTGGTTAGGACATAACATTCTTGACTGGCCAAAACTACTTCATCTCTATTCGCGACTCAAGCCCGGTAAGACAATCTATGAATGGAAGGAAGAGTACGAAGTCGAGGGGATAGGTGTCGATGTGAGACGGTTTGCTTCCTTTGGAGTCATCAAAGGCTTTCTTCGACGAGTACACCGCTGGCCTGTCTATCTCATGTCCCCAGCTTCACCGGTCCATAAGTCCAAAAATAAGGTAACCCTAACGGACAATACTGCTTCTTTCGACATGAATAATCTCCTCTCTCGCAAGCGGGGACACAGTTTAAATACCGCAGCCCCTCTGCGTTTCCCATTCACTACAGCTCAAAGTGGTGACGTAGCAACCAACACTCAGATGCATCGTGTCGCGCGACCAATAGCTGGAACATCGTCAGTTACTTTCCCTAGCTCAGAACACTCCTTGCACGGAATGGCGTCCTCTAGTGATGCATTTTATCACAATCATACACAATTACCGCCAACTTCTACCTCTGTTTATCGCGCCAGACGAGCAAGTGCAGCGGAAAAAGTCCTCGAACAACTGCGTAATCGAGATAAAGCGGCAGCTCAGCAACAGCAACTAGCAGCAGGATATGCTTCTCCCAGGACATCATGGATCCCTTTCCAGAATCGAGATTCTGGTCTTTCTGTAGAACCTTCGTCCTCCACCTCACCACATAACCCCCTGCAGGCTGGTGGAGGACACGATACAAGTGGCTCAGTGACACCTACTCATACTGTAGATGGCCTTCTCACTCCGACTTTGACAACAAGAAGCCACCATAGTCTTGCTGCCACTGGTGCTGGCACAGGGGCCGTGATGGGTATCGGTCCTGGCGCTGCACTTGTTTCTGGGCTACAGTTTCCCCCACCTCAAGGATCACCTTCTCGCCCAACGTCTACGCTTGGTTCTGGTAGTCTGAGCAACGCGGGAACAGTACGACACACTGACAATCGACAATCTTTGATCAATGTTGCTCCACCTCCATCCCCAGTGCTTCCAAAAGCAACGCTGACTATGCCCTCGAGGCCTAAGATGTCACGTTCACCATCTGCCCAGCAGGTAGGTCAAACACAAGGAATTGCCTCTGGGGGAAGTTATGGACAGGGCACTTCAATGTCACAGGGGTCAGCATCCCAGTCAGGTCAAGGAAGATTAGCAGCTAGTAGTGGGCTTCAGTATCCGTCAGAATTGATTCAACTATTGGATGGTGAGCACCATTCGGACGAGCTGTGCACAAGATTCGAAGTTGGTTGGCCATTGCTTGAGAGATGGCTTGAAATGATCGGAGAGGGTGAGATTGGGAGTGAAGAAGCAAAAGTCGTAATAATTTTTCGATGAGGCGAGGACGTGTATAATGCGTGAGCGAGACAATTCTTGTGACACTAGAACTTTAATGCGAAGGAAAGCATGAGCGACAATGCCTTTTAAGAATACATGACGTTTAGAGAGAGACTGAAAGGAAGTGTACTGGCGGTGACCGTTACTTCTCCACCATCTGGTATCAGCTCTGATACCTTTTTCTCTAAATTCGACCGTGTGGCTTGTTCCAATTGCGGTGGTGCCTGGAAATATATTTGTTTCGTCGGGGTTGAGAGCGAAGGCTTCTTGATTTGACTACATGGTCCAAGTGCGTCAGTCACCGAACAGCGAAAACGAGGGATTACAAACATGTCTTGTTTCTCAGTCAACATTTCAATGAGCTCTTCGACGGTCAATGCGCGGCTAATTGGAAAATCGACAGATTCGCCACCACACACAGGACAATCGGGCCGCTTCTCATGTTCAAAGGTGTAAGAGTAGATACCATCTGTGCCAATGAGCATGAAATAGTTGTTGAGATAAGAAGCAGAGCTCGTTGCGATTTTAAAGGCTTCATTGCAACAGGCGGCTGGATGGTATGTTAGCGAAAAACCTAGTCGTCGCATCAATCAGTACCAACCAGCGATAATTGCATTTGTAGACGCGATGGCAGGGATGATATTCTTGACGACTCCTTGCGTGAGTGACCACGTCACACCCTCGATTTTGAACTCGTTCGCTCTTGCTGCTGCAGTCTGGTATAACCATGAAATGTGTTCGGGATCGTCGGTATCCATCTTCTTATCTGCATTAAATCATGACATGTCAGTCATCGATGATCGACTATCAAGAGAGTAGTTGACCTCCGTGAACACGGGGCCACTCCAGTACGGAAGCCCATTCTATGCAATGTTCAGCTAAGCGAGGAGTATTCGCGATAGTGCAGATGGGGTATGTGGTTTGTTTATTCAGCATGTCCAGTGAGCATTCATAGCATGATGTAATTGTTGGAAGAATTACACGAGCTTGGCCCTTAAAACCTAGAGTAATGTTGGGAGTCAAGACGTTGCGACAAGTAGGGAATATCTCACCTTCTGTACCACCATCAATCAATGGTTTCAAACTCTCTGGATTTTCTGGGTCCACCAGGTTAACGAGTGTTGCGTTCATCCATCGTCGTGCCTCTACGGAATCCAAACCACAGATTACTAAGTTGAATTGCATGTAGTAATCGTCCCCCTTATCCTGGATCTTCCCAAAGTACCTGTATATCGAGAAACATTGACGCTGGGGTGCCAATGAAGTAATGACAGCTCACGGTGTCACTTTAACACCAGGTATCCTCCTCATGATAAATTCTGCTGCCACATTAGCCTTGGATTTACCCACGTCGTTTGGTCTGGACAACAAATTAATCGCATGACCTGTAAATCCAAACCGCACGACGTACCTGAAGAGAAACTGCCGATTCAAGTTACTTATATCAATTGTATCCATATCAATAACATGTATATCCTTGAATCCAGTCAGTGCGAGATTCGCGAGAATCTCACATCCTAGCCCCCCTGCTCCGATGACCAAGATTTTGGCCTGATTGCGAAGGAATGCTTTCACCTAAAGATGGCAAAGTCGAGCAAAAGTCAATTTGTGCTTGAATAAGACTTCAATCTTTCAGATAATGGAAGGTTCAAAACATGCCTCAGCACCTGCTGCGAAACCAGGATCTGTACGTGGTCCAGGGTTATCGAGGATTTGGTCAATATGGAAATAGCGTCCCGGCCAGTCTGTCACTCCTGGATCATCTGGAACCATATTTTTTGTGATAAAAGTGAGCTGGCAGGTGATTGATTAAAGTGTAGTTGATCAGGAATGTGACTGTCTGTTCATGTTGTTCATGTTTTGGTCTCTACTTCCCTCAAGTCAATTGTTTCTGACTGAGCAGACTTGGAAGGCGGTCCGATGCGGCCCGGTACTTCTGGAAAAGCTCTAAATTGATCAACAACTCATGTCTTCTTCACTTCTCACATTTAGCGGGCACCAACACCTGAGGCAACGCCTTGTTTTATCGATTCTGAGCGGAAAACATGTAAGGATAGATAAAATTCGACCAGAAGATAAAAACCCCGGTCTCAGAGGTGTGTATGCGGTTTTGAGGTTGAGTCAAATTTGACTTTGCATAGATTATGAGGTCAGCCTTCTAAGACTGTTAGAGCGTGTAACCAATGGTACTGTCATCGAAATATCTGTAACAGGTACGCATAATACCTGACTAATCGTCTTGAGACTCAATTTTAAGCAAAGTTCTTCGCATTAGGTACCGCTCTCCTTCTGAGGCCGGGGATCATTTCAGGAGGCGTTATAGTCCATGATTGCCCATTATCCCGTTCTGTCGGATATTTTCTTGAACCTGTCATTATGCTTGCACCTTTTTCCAAAAAACCTTTGAATCTCACACTGGCAGGGGTCACAACGGATGAAAACGATCTTTCTGTTCGGTTCCTTTTTCTATCTTTCAATACTGAACTCATGTTCTATCCCAGGTTGATCTCCTGCGAACTGTTACTCTTCCTCACCTCCAGCCATTCGGTATTTCTGACGGTCTCGAGCTTCGAATAAAAAAACGTGGCGCACTCCCTGGAGGCGGAGGCGAAATACAATTTTTATGCCCGGTTGTAAAACAGGTCAAGACTCTAAATTTTGTTGAACCTGGGAAGATCAAGCGGATAAGAGGAGTTTCGTGAGTCAATAATCTGAGTTCGTCTGGTATATATTTGACAAATACCACAAGACATGCTGTTCGTGTTAATCCTCAGTTTTCGAATCGAATGATAGAAGCATCGCGATCTATATTGAACAGATATATTCCCGATATCTATCTTTATTCTGATGTGTACAAGGGTGAAGAGAGCGGAAAGCAAGTCGGTCAATAACCTAAGACATGTTCAGGATATTCATCCACTTGTTTTTAGATCGCCTGGTTATGCTCTCAGTCTTCTGGCCGAATCAACGACAGGTGCAATCTGTTGTTCCGAAGCCATCTCTCGCGCCGGTGTAGTTCCAGAGGACGTCGGACTGGAAGCAGCACGGGCCTTGCTTTGTGAAATTCATCGAGGCGGTTGTGTGGATCAACGGCATCAAACACTGGTCCTTCTCATGATGGTATTGGGAAGCGAGGACGTCGGGAGATGTAGAATGAGTGAGCCAACCGCGAAAACGTAAGTAAATGTCACCGAGTGCACAAGCCCATAGCTCAACTGCTCAGGATACAATTCCTCAGAGATGTACGGAGCTTCTTTGGGACGTCCTTCAAAGTCGCTGCTGTGGATCCTAGTGACCCTGGCAACGCGCAGCTGCTGTACTCATGTTACGGGACAGGATATATCAATGCCAACCGGACACTCGCATAACTGTATATATTACTGCATCTGATGTTCTTGCCTTGTTTGAAAAGTGAAAGTATAGCTCAACTACTGTCGAAGCCATTTCCATGTTATAATGCACATAAGGCCTGCACAAAATCCGATGAATCCAGGTATTATATTGTTGTTCGATGAAGGTGCGTGTATCCGTGGAAACTTAGCGCCCAAGGCTCCAGGAGACGGTACTCTGTCATTCTCCCAGCCTTCGTTCAGTAATCTCTGTATATTTTCTTCGTTCAATGCTCCCAACTCCTCCATACTCCATTCATTACACAACCTTGTCATCCAACTCATTCTCCTCTTTCCAACTTCACCCCCTACACCTGGTGCCCGCTCCCTTAGCTTCATCCTGAGAACGCCGACCTTCCTTATTGCAGCGCCCTCATTTCCCGACAAGGCTTTAACGATCGTGCCTTTTACCAGGTTCGCCAGCCTGGGTCCATTTCCATTCGTTGAAACCATTATTTGCAAAGGTCCATCGCGTATTTGGGAACCAAAGTAGAAGTCACATAGCTCTGGGATATCAGCTGCATTGACCGGTATCCGGTGTTCTCGGCAAAATTGGCATATCTCCTTGGATATTTCAAAGTCATCGAGAGCAGTGAGGACAAAATCATAATCGAGCAGTTTTGTATTATCAGTGTTGGGCTCGTATGCTTTGTCTAAGAGTTGGATACTGAGAGGAAATTGTGAGATAAGCTTGCGCGTGCGCTCGTGCAGGCTAGCGGAAAGTGATATGATGGTTATGAGCGCATCCGTGTTCATGATAGAATCGACTCGTTGGGAGGCAACCTCGCCGCCACCAATAATGAGGACTTTCTTTCTCTTGAGCTGCCATGCAATGAGCAGAGATCCGCCACCTTTCTCAGCGGTCGGCATTTGCAGTGCCTCTGGCAGAAAATGGCTGTGTCCATATTTGTCTGTCTTTGTCAGCTGGTTCTTTAAAGCTCCTCTCCCTTCACCTTGACGAGTTCCCATCTGAAGATATGCCGAAAGCTGATATCAACAAGGCCGGATGGGAGCAAAGTGACTTCCCTGTCCTTTGTGAAACATGTGTGTATCCTTGCGTTAAAACAACGGTGATATTGAGCATTTGCTATTAGGTCTTGGTCCTAATCCATTCATCCGGATGGTATTTAAAATCTTCCCCTCGTGAACTCACAACTCACAGCTATTAGTCTAAGCAGGAATACGGCCGCTCTTGTGGTACCTGTGCTCGTCCTTTCACGGTTTTTCGTTGGAATCCAGGTCAAGGTGCTCGATTCAAAACAACCGTGATCTGCCAAACCTGTGCCAAAATCAAGAACGTCTGCCAAACTTGTCTATTAGACCTTGAGTATGGTTTGCCTACACAAGTCCGCGACACCGCATTAGGTTATAAGCACGAAGCACCCACGTCCGATATCAACCGTGAATATTATGCACAGAACATGGAAGCCAAAATGCAGGACGGTGGGGACAATGCAAAGTCCGGTTTGGATGTCAACAAGAGTACAGCTGCAGGAAGAGAGATGTTGAAACAACTTGCAAGAACCGACCCGTATTACAAGAGGAATAGACCACAAATCTGCTCGTTTTTCGCGAAGGGGGAGTGTAATCGCGGAACAGAGTGCCCGTATCGTCATGAGAAACCAGTGGATGATGCATTAGCCCATCAGAGCATACAAGATAGGTACCATGGGAGAAATGACCCTGTAGCAAAGAAGATATTGGGTGCACATGCTGAAGCCCAAGGATTGAAACCCCCGGAGGACGAAAGCATTGTAAGTCCTCTTATTCATTTTTATCTGTTTCCCTCTGCTCAGTGAGGAAACAGACTTCCCTCTTCCTTTCTTCCTTGTCACCTTCATCGGCAGAGCAAAGTATTCGTACTTGCGTTCTCCACTCTCTACCAGGTATACAGCCAATGCAACTCAAATCCATCGTTCACGTGGTTAAAACAAAGTCAGTAACAATCTTTGATATATTAGTGGAAACAGGTTTATGTCGCATCAGATGCGCGTTTGTCAACTTCAAAGATCGTGCTTCAGCGGAGCTTGCCGCTCAGGCATGGGCCAATGGCCTTGAAGTAGATGGGGAAATTGTCTCCGTCAAATGGGGTCGCAGCAGACCCAAAAATGTTGCTACATCGTCATCGTCTGCCCCAGCTGTCGGTGTTTCGGTCCCGGTATCATGACGCCAGTGTATCGTATATCCTTGTATAGTAACATTTCCTAGGTTCCGATAATGATCGTGGTTTCTTGGCATACAATGCGGATCAAGGCTCAGAATATTATCAAGCCGTTTGAACCACTTTAGGCGTTTTGTTGAACAACGTCAAGTGAGCATCAAAGTGCACAGCGCAGGTGTAAAGGAAACAGCTCAAACATTTCGTGGGTTGTTTCAACACAGAAAACATGAAAGTCATCTATAATACTTCAAACCGGCCAGATCAAACGATCAGACCACCAGCGACTACTGCGAGTAACCAGAGAGTTGTGGGAGGTAACCGTGCATTGTTGTTCACCAAGGCATGTCCAAAATTCACAAGACCGGGACCGGCTGTGATTCCGGATGGTTAATTGATCGGCATGGCGATCAACAAAGAACTCACGGCACACACCAGCCATACCCCAGCTGATGCCGAAGATCGCAGAACCAATAATGAGCTTCCAACCCACCCGATCCTCCTTGGGAATTGACCACCTTCCGCCTAGGCGCGGGATTTCGTTGCCGCGCGCATAATGATACAGGAGTATTGTGAGGGGCATTGTTCCCGCCGCTAAAATTCCGAGGGAGGGATCGAACGCCCTATGGAAAGGCAGGAGCAAAAATCTTATCACACGCGAAGGATCGGTGAGCCCAGAGAGCTGGAGAGCGAACGCAAAATGGATCGAGGTAGTCAGGGAGGCGAGGTGTCGAAGAGCTGACTGAGGCTCTAGTTCTACCGATCCTTCCTTGTTGGTATTAAAATTTGGTCTGTCCAATTGTCGAAAGGGAGCCTGTCCGAAATGGAACAAGTAATCATGAGCGCTTCCACTCAGTGGACGCATTCACTTACGAAGAGATATAGTAGTCCAGACACAGCAAATGGAACTATCTGTGCAACAATGAGCTTGCGCTCATTAATTCCGAGTGACCAGTCAAGTGATGCAATAGGATCCAAGTTTCCATACAATGTATGCGCCATCACAGCGCCAGTGATAAAAAATATAGCTGTAGCTAAAATTGATCTAACCGAAATCGTTAGTCTTAAACAGATTGGACCAGGGACGCTCACCTCATTGAAAATCGGGCAATTCCACAAACCATGTGCCTGAATTCTCGATGAGAAGATGATCCTCCTAGTCCTGCATCGTCTACTTACCCAGAAGTACAACCATTGGACAGCTATGGAAGGATCAGGTGGCGAATCGACTATAGTGACCGCTGGAGCACATACTTTGGTCCCAAGACCGGCCAAAAATCCAGAAGCAACGAGATTTGAAACTGAAGGACCACTAGGTCCTGACCATTCACTCTCAATAGATCCAATGATTATGCCTCCACAAATAAGACCCGCAATAGCGGCCATGGCCTCTGTTGAACCGCGCGATGCGCGATGAACGAAACCAGCGATGCCGAAAACACTTCCATTGAGCAGTGTAAGGACATGGATTGGGATAGACATAGAAAGCCCTCCAAAGAACGAGTTTAAAGGCGCAGGAGCGGCCATTAGAAGGACAACAGGAAATAAGATAACATATTTTTCATTTAATGACTTATATTCGGGCTGATGTTTTTCTGACATTAATCTACTAGTTACCCTCTATGGACTTAATTAATCAGAAAGTGATCCTTCGGGATTCTTTTTCTCCTCATTCTCAGCCTTCTGCACATGGAGTTTAATTGCACTCCGTACGATTGTCGCGTGCTTTACATTCCTCCAGATACTTACCAATTAGTCCCTGCCACATTGTGTGTCCTGTCACCTCTTGACAATTTAAATCTTCCACACCCTGCACTTCGACAGGTCCCAATCCTGCCACGGACCAGCTGATGACCGTCGCACGCGTTAGGACCGCCAATACATAATCTTCATTTGCGTATCCATTTACGAGTCGTCCTGCAACAACACGCCGGACTTTGGCCCAGACACCAGGCACAGCTGTTGTCGGAGTGCCGAATAGGAATACATCCTCAACTAGTCCAAATGATTCTGAGATTGGACGCTTGCCGAGCTCTTTGAGAGCCTCGAAAATAACAAGCGATCCAAGCGAGTACCCGATCAGTGAGATTGGGCGATTGCCGAAGGCCCGCTTTGCTATCAAATCTGCCAGCACGAGACCCGTCTTGTACGCTCGAGCCCTTGCATTCATCCATGGATTGTCTATGAAGTTAAGTCAGAAAGTTCATGGGAAGATGTTATGATCTTACCAATTAACTCCCCGATCTTGAGCAAAGCGATCGGGGACAATGCGCTCATCAGGTTTGCAAATACAGTTCGTCTAATGACTTCCGCCTTGATAAATTTCATCGCATGACCTTTGACCAGCTTATACATAGCATCTGATAGCGCCTTTAAGGCTTCTATCTCCTGAAGTGACTGTGAAGTATACTGGAACCATGTAATAATGCATGCTTACCCATTGCAAGGCAAAAGTGTCATCTCCTTTGAATATATTCCAAGGTTCATGCACGTCGGATTCATCAGTCAACCAACCACTCACGCACAACCTTATTCCTAGAGTCTCTTCCCCTTCTCTGATCCTGACAGACACAATTGCTAAGTCTCTGACCTCTCGTATATATCGTTCGACCATCTCCCCGGTTGATTTCGCTCCGTATGCCCCGAAGAGTGCACCGCATATCATTGGTGATCCAGCCAATCCAGTTGCCATCAATCCTACCGCTGTTCCGCTCAGCCCAAACCAACCAAATATGCTCGTTAGGCCAGCAGCAACCAACGGTGCTGCAAGTCCTCCTGTCACACCAACCAACACACCACCTGCCACCGCACCCAGGCCTATACTTACAATTCGGCTCATGTAGCTTCTATCTGCACGAGTGTTGCGCATCGCTTCAGTGTGGGGTTGTACTTGCACTCCAACTATTCCTGGACTCTTCAGAACTTTGACTATCGCGTCTTCATTCGGCCTGAAGTGTGGCTCAAATTTCGCGAAGAATGCCCGAGCATATGCGGAGTATTGCTTCGAAGTGGTGATATGTAAGAAAAGAATAGTCGTGAAAATCTTATTCACTGCTTCTTGTGACGGCAGAGGCGGTAGACCCGTAGTAGCAGTATCGGCAAACTCATCTACCTCGGGACACCTTTCAGCTTCACCATGCAATTTTAGCGCACCAATGTGATGTAAAATCGCGGAAAAGCACGCACCTTCTGCGTCATTTTCAGACTGCCGACATACAACCCAAGCCTTATGAGCCAATTCTTGAGCCCATTGATTGATAGACTGGATGATTTTATCCCTCCTGTCCTCGCTTGGTCCTTTGGCCAACTCTGAATTATCACATTCCCTCCTCGCATAAATGTCATGTGTGTTTCTGAAATCCGCGAGATGACAAAAGAAATATTGGAACACCGTATCTTTCTCTTGAGCTGTGAGTTCCTTTGGCGGTACAATCTTCTCTAAATCAGCAGGCATACCAGTTCGAAACTCAATGTGATGAGAACTCGAGAACCAAGTGGAGTGCTTGTAACTGACATCATCGAGGCCAAAAATAGAAACAATTTTTACATCAGCATCTATAATATTGTGGCGGCGAGGCAACTATTTACAAGAGTCCTTATAAGATTTGAGTTGACACTTGATGATTGATCAGCATGGCATTGAAGCAGAGATGAGAATGGTTCAGCTAAATCATCCATCAAACTATTCTGAAAACACGCCAGAACAGTGATACGGCTCTCCTAAGAGCCTCCTAGACTGAGCAACCCCTGTAAAGTTGAGTCTCTCGGAAACGGAGGATGGCATGGCTAAGGGCTTACCGGGATTCCACTGATATTAACTGGACAGAGGAAGCTGAAGGAATTAGAGATGGACGGAGAAATAGTTACAAAGACTATCCGCAAAGCCGGCTAAATGGGATTTATGGTCAGTATTCAAGAGGATGCTCAAAGTTAAAACTGACCGTAATCGTAAAATCAATGACCACATTCTGCGGATTGGCGCCACATCTATTCAACAGATCCGAGAGAACTCTTCCCTGGGTATCAGCAGATGTTCTGTATTGAACATCAAAGGGGAATGTCCAGTTTGTTTGTGAATTCGCTGGAAATACTACATTGGTGGATGTTCCTCCACCAATGGGCGTGTTATTGATAGGATAGAATAGCTAAGAGACCGTGAGATCACAAATGAACGAGACAGCAATAACGGCTACCTACTTCTGCCTTGATGTCCCTGAAGTTGACAGAGAAGTAATTGGGGTTATCTACCCTGAACATCACGTAAAAACATTGAGGAAAAGGGAAGGAGTTGCACACGTTATATTCAATGCCAAGTGGATAGAGAATGCAACCCCGTTACCATCTGAGCTGGTAGTGATCTGGTAGCATAGCTTTCAGAATCTCATGGCGACTTATTTTGTGGGAGACGCACCGTGCTTCCTTCTACTTGTGTGGGGACAACTTGACCAATTGCGATTGAAGGAGGTCGGATCCACTGAAGGACGTCAATGAAAGGCACATAGCAGCGAAATAGAATAGCCTTACCAGAGCCAGAGACAGCACAATGCTGACAATCAAGAACACTATCGTCATAATTGCGCAACAGCAGAATCGACCAATGCATCGACCACGTCCGCCCTGCAGACACTTCATGATCATTATCCATAATTTCCGAATAATGAAAAAACCCAAACATTCGTCCACATTGCTCCTCGATGATCATATCTGTATTGCCTCAAAGTACTAGCAGTCCTGGCCGGGTAACCATCAATACTTGCATGAGATGGGCCTACAAACCACTCACTGTTCCATCAGGTGCACCATACCAGAATCAGCATCAGGTTGATAAGTCTCCTTCGTTTGTGTTGGGTTTTCGGATCCATTCCTCTGTGTCCTCTGCGTCGACTGTCGTTGAGGAGGATATGTCGGACCATCTGCGTAAGTGCCATTGCCACCGGCGCCGTAACCACTTTGACTATATGTAGGATGAGAGGAGTGAGAGTAAGGGTCGAAATCGAAATTGCTGTCTGAGTGCATGACATTTTGATTGGTCTGGTGGCCAGAACCGTTGTAAGGATCGGAATAGGGATCGCGATAGGACATGTTTCCCCCAGACAAACTTGTAATCTGTAAATCTACGTTGAAGTGTGGCTAGGATATGGCCGTTGTGAAGAGTAGTGGTGCGTTGCTTAGTGCGCAGCTTGTATGGGGCCTGCCTCTGCACTGCATGCCATCAAATAGCTCTGGACAACCGAGAACCGTAATATTTCAACATAGCCAAACAAGGATTGTAGGATACACAACTATACAACTATATTCTTGGACATGTAGTTCAGTGGTCATTACCTACCTTGGACGATTAAGTTCCTGAGTTTGAAGTAGACTCGGTTTCTGATATGGCCTCGAAAAGAAGCGCTGTGGAGAAGTCGATGGCTGTTGCTGATGGGGTACAAAGCGGCGGCTCGAGGTAGCTATTGGACGAGTGTCGCCATGATCAACGACTGGTGTACCGAGCCGTGCTTGAGGAACAGGTGGCGGTCCCATACTTCTAAGTCGACTTTGTTGTACTGCTGGATGTTGCGAAAGCGGGGTTTGGTGTTGGATCATTTGTAGTTGCACGTTGGATCTTACATGATCGTTGTGTTTACCATGGTTGAGCTGACTTGCTCGAATGAGTTCAGGAGTCGTCTGAGCATTCGAAAGGGATGTAGTCGGGGTGTGAGCGGACTCCGGAGGATTATATGCGAAATTTCTAGCCAGATATCTGAGTAGCAATCATACATCACGTTGGGCATTTACAGACCCGATCTGTTGTGACATTGGTCGGACATTCCTTTGATTTATTCCACGCTGAGGCACCGAGACAGAAGTTTGCATCTGCATCAAGGGTCGAGAGCCCTCGTTCGAATGTGTTGACTCCCTAGTTCTCTGGTTGATAGGCAGAGTAAGCCGAGCGGGCGTAGAAGAACTATGGAGTGGGCTGGATCCAGTTCGAGGCCGACTTGAGGGGTATTCATACCTAATTTTGTTTAGGATGTCTGATGATAACATGATTGACAAGGTAAAACTCACTGGTATGCCGGTATGCTTATTTGACGTTTACCGTTCTGATTCGTCACATTCAGGGATCCATGCCCATCTTCTAAGCCAACATTGTGGGACTCTTGTTTGAGTTGACGATTCTCCTGAATTAATGCCTCATTTGTCCTGGGGACAGGAACTCATGAGCATTTGCTGAGAACTGCAGTTTTAAGATTAGACCTCTTCAATTCAGCTATATCTGAGCGTAATTTTTCCAAAACGGTACGTATTTGCTGGTGCCTTCCGCGAAAGAAACGAATTTGCCGAGCCATGACTTCTTGTTGAAACTTAAAGCGATTTAGAGACATATTGGCACTTTGGTTCGAACCAAACCTTTGCTGCAAATGCCACCAAGTCCAACGCAGCAGGTATTGATTTAAACCAGTCCGACATTGGCGCATCAAGCTGAAGGTGGAAAGATCGATCAACTTTGGAGGTTCAGTTAATATAGGCTTCCTAGCGAGAACCTCTTGTTGCAATGGTATAAGAAGTATTTCTGTGGAGCCACATGAGGCACAGCTTTGATCTGGATCTAGAAGATAGTTGCGAGCAAGGGCTTAATTGAACACGGAGGAACCAACTGAGATGATTATTGCAAATAACATGTCCGCATTCAGTAAGCCAGAATGGTAATGATTTTCCAGATTCTGTGGCATATGGCAAGTGGCACTTTGCACAGCTCACAAATTCCCAGAAGTCTAAGTCAGCGGTGTTTTCAGTGGCCATTAAATGACAGTATTGGTCAGAGTTCGAGATCAAGTGTTTGTGTTTCAATTGATGTCGACCCTACACGTGATTGCTTCAACAGGTCGCCTCGTCGCAGCTTCATACATAAACTGCTAGCATGCCCACTATAGTCCTGCCGCTATCCAAAGCTAATTGACCACTTTACCTTCGCCACTTCCCACAACCTTCGTTCCCGCGACCTTCTACCCTATGCTTCCAGAGTGGGTCAGTCCCTTCCAACAGATCTCACATCATGTAGCTGTTTCATAGGAATGATGAATTCTTTCCCTTTTCTGTCCGACAATCCTTTAGTGTTTGCTTGGACTATATAACTTGATAGGCGTTAACTTGTTTACTGACAATAATCTCCTCTTTTTCTACCCCTTTCTTCAGATGTTCCGATTAGTCTGACCTTCACTTGTGTAGATAACACTTTGAAAATAGCACGTGATCCAGACACTTTGTTAAACTTCTACAATATCAAAGGCTTTGCCGTTTTCATATGCAGCATATTTCGACTCGAGACTTGACGCTCAGGGACCTACTCCGGCAGGGTTTTCTGCTTGTGCCACGCTTCTCCTTCCGAAGCGAGGATCTCGAGAGCCAGGTAAAATACCACGAGAAATCTGGAGTTCCTTTGATTATTGAAGGATGGCATAAACATCACCGTTGGTCGAAGGAGATCTTCGGCATTGACTTTTGTCTTCAATATTTTCGGGGAGAAAAAGAAAGTGCGTTGGTTCTGAATACTGGATTACTTCTGTCATTCTGATCTTTATAGAAATAAATGTGAGGAACGTACACACTCGCCAAGATCAAATCATGCCTTTCGGTGATTTCGTCGAAAAAGCGCGTTCCATGACGACCTACGCAGATACAGGAGGTATCCCCCCAATCCATCTGCATTGTTCTTCAAATAACGCTATTGGAACCAATAGAAACCGAGCGGTGGTATGGCAAGGATGTCGAATGCCCACGAGAATGGGAAGAATGGCTTGTGAAAGAGCATGTTCTCCCAGATAAATTACTACCAGAAGGAGGTGACGACTTGTTTGCTTTCCGGCCAAAGAAGGTATGTGTTGTGTGCCTCTACCGTCTGAGTTTTTTGGTTCACCGATTTAAGAATGGGCGTTTAGATGTTGAAACGTTGATGTGTTATTTTGGTGTTGCTGATACATATACACCATGTCACAAGGATCTGTGTGCTTCTTCTGGCCAAAACCTGATGTGTTACGCAGAGAATGATGGTTCTTCGTTTTGGTTTATGACAAAGAACAGAGACTCCAGCAAGGTCACAAAATATTTTCGGTCTCTTAAACATGAACTCGACCATGAAAATCATTTCATGTCTGTATCTGATCTGGCAAGGGCACCCTTCGAGGTATATGTTGCGGAGCAAAGGCTTGGGGATCTGGTTTTGGTCCCTCCTCGAAGTTGTCATCAGGTACTTAATTCTGGCGGAATGACCATCAAGATGTCCTGGTCACGGATGACATTGGCTGGGCTAGCTATGGCACTATATCACGAGTTGCCCATGTATCGAAGGTGAAATACCTTGTCCATCCAAGCAACTATTCGCCTGGCTTACTATCTTTAGGGTCTGCCGACCGGAAATTTATCAAATTAAGAGCACCATTTATCATACACTTCGCAACTACACACAGAAGCTGGTAGAAACGAATACATACTCTCTCAACACCGCTGAGAACAACATTGTCGCGCAAGAGTTAGCGACTGTCCTTCGTCTCTACGACCACATTCTTATGGAAGAGTATTCTTGCGAGGGAACTATCCGATCCGATAACAAGGGGCAATTTCAGAGTCGAGCATCACTACAACTAGCCGACGAGATACATACGTGTGACTTCTGTGGGGCGGACATATTCCAAAACTATTTTAAATGTCTGGGTGAAAAACATGGCGAAGAAGATTTCATCGTATGTCCAGGATGTTATGTTGAGGGTCGTACATGTGCTTGTCAAAAAATGGAGGGACAAGAGCGCCAAAGTTTTGACGTCCTTTTTAATGCCCGTTGGGATGCCATCCAGGCTTTGACAGGCATTGGTTACTCGTTGAAGTCTTTCAAAGGTACTTTATCTCTACAAGAACAGAGATGGTACGCGGTAGATCGTTTTTACCCAAACATCGCACTTATCATCTATGAGACAGTTTCTTTGCGGAGCCGTCGGAGCGAAGTGTATTTCACGCAGCTCTTCTGCTATCCAAGATCAGAGCAGCTGAGGTATGTGTTGATCAAAATCTATGTTCCATGATCTGTGGCTGAAAGTTTGCAAGCGCCAACCTTCAAAGCAATGTCGGATAAAGGGTGAATCTCACCCCGTCCCGTCATCGTGGGCACTTAATTGCAAAAAATGTCATTCATCCAAATGTTATCCACATCTTCTCAAAGAATCTAGGATGCATTCAATGCGTGCGCTTCTTCTTCAAGAGCGGGATCCGACCACAATTTCTTATCATGAAGATCACATCAACAAATTCCCTGATTATGACAAAGGAAAAGAAAGCCTGTTCAACTCGCAGAGGGAAGGATCAACACCCAATTTTCATGTTCTCATGACCTATAATGCCATCACATTCCCAATATGCCAACCTGTTAAACATAGACATGCAAGCCTCGGTTGGTACGATAGAATGCCAAAAAGATCTCGTCAGGCAACATCCGAATCCTCCAGAGAGGGGGTATCTGTAACAATGAACATGGATATAGATTCCGAAATGGACCGTGCACACGTAGCTCGCTCTTCAGGGGGTGACTCACAACGAAGCATGAAGAATACTGCATTTATCGAGCTCAAGCCAACAGAACGTCGGCGACCCATATCGTCAAAGTTGCGTCCGAGCTTGCTATCATCGGCCAGGGAATATAAATCTGATCACGAACAATTTGGTTCAGTGAGCAGTCAATTTATTTTGCGATCAGCCCATCAACATGAATTTTCAGGATGATGGTTGCTCCAATGAAAGAAAAAACAAGAATGATAAGTTATCACATTCGAAGCGTAGACATAGTGCGGACTGTGGTATCTCTCTTTGGCTGAATGTCCTTATACCTCGTGACAGATGCAGCAGATGCAGCAGACACCGAGACTTGTGATCAATTGTCCAGCAAAAGTGAGATACTCATACTCAAATCGAATGTCTTCCTCAATTTCCTAATACAGATCCAGAAATCTCTCCGTCTGGGTCCGGTCCCGTCCGGGCGGTAAAGAAACCTACGTACATCGGCACTGGTCACCAAAGACTGCACGGCCCACTTGAAGATCATGTCACCGAAGATAAAGATGTTACCGTGTTTCCAATCGGACCACCCGCTAAAAAGAGACGTAGGGAAGCAGAGAGGAGCTTCGATCGTGGTGCCCTCGAGCCAAAAGAAGAGAAAACGCCGAGTTTTGCTGATTCTCTTGGTGCAGCAATCAATCAGGTAAGGCAAGGTGCAACTGAAGTTTGGACAAAGGGCGGCCCCTCCTCAACTCATGACGACCGGCGACGAAGTGAGTCTAGTACTACGGAAATGGCAGCACCATCAAAGATGGCGAGTTCGACTGGTCAGATTCAAATGCCTGTTCAAGATCACGTTCCCATTTTGGTCAATGTTGCTGATCTGCAGGATATGGTTGTGAAAACAGCAGAACAAGTTGTTCGTCAGTTGGTGGGAGATATACCACACACGCTGTCGACTACTCATGCTGCGGTATCAATAATGACTGGATATGCAGCTTCCGGTCAATTCATGAACAACAACATGCAACTCCTATTTCCCTCTGTGTGTTCAGTATTCTCTGTTGTCATTATTTCCGTCTGATTCTCATTCCCTAGACGGATCATTTCGCCAAGGCATCAATTATGGGAAATACGAGCACTATGAACAATGGTAGGTTCATTGACGTTACCCCATATCTGGATTGACGCCTCTGTTTTTTTTTGTGGAAGGAACACTGACAGATCATCAGCCTCACTCCGCGACAATAGTCAAAGACAGCCAACATCCACGATTCTTGAAAGACAGAGTCCAATCAGGCAAAGATCGAACTCAACCCGAGAGACAAATATCTCCTGTCGATCGTCACACACAGCCACAGGCGATCCCACGGGGAGAAAACAGTGTACGACGACAAGAAATTATCTACGATGACGAGGAAGACGATGACAATGAGGACTAGTCCCTCCCTGTGAGTTATTTAATATTTAAACTTCACTCTACACCTAATTTAAGCTTCCTTCACTCGTCTACACCCAATTTTCGCATCCAATGTCCGATCTTGAAAATATTTGATTACTTTCTTCGTATTAGTTTTCTGCTTCCCAACATTCTTTATATTCTTCCATGCATCCCGTGTCTAAATGGTATATCGTAACTTAAAAAAAACGGTCACATAGATCTGGTAGAGAAAGGGAAATGAAAAGGGGGTCGTTCGTGATAAAAGGGAAGTGGGTGAGAGGCCAAGTGAAAACCAGTACCGTAGCGAGATTAGGCGACTTCAATAAAGGGTATATATAAATGGGCATAAGGAGCGTTTATAATGAGGAAAGCCGAAGATCATGTCGTGAAAGGAATAAACAACCAAGGCTGAGAAAATAGTAACAGTGACAACCACGAAAGGAACCAAAGCAGAGGGGAATACAGGCGTCTAACATCGGCAGGTGAGGATCTTGAGCAGAGTGCTTTTCCGCGGGGGCTCATCCAGATCTTGTCCATGATAGTCGCCACCGTGCGATACACCTGTTTGACCAGCCTGAGCACGAACCTGACTAACAGCGGGCGGTATTGTGCCAACGCTGGGTAACATTGGTGACGCACGAGGATATTGCTGGGTATTCAGATTGGCGTTCGCCATATCATAACCCTCATATCCGCCATTAGCCGCATTGACATATGGATGAGGGCTTCGTTGTGTCTGACCAATAGGAACATTGACTTGTGCGGCCCCTGATTGAGGTGTTTGGTTGCCAGTGACACCTGGGATCAATGTTGGAGGAATCTTTCGGGACTTGGATCCATGTCGGACGAGAGCAGGGGAAGGAGGGACGACGGGACCTTGTGAACGTCGACGATCTTCACGTGTTTCCTTCTTTCGATCGGCACCCGATTGCATCTGATTGAGGACAGCGTTCTGGCTCTGCTGTTGATAAGGTCTGGTGATTACCAAGTTTCGAGTACACCAAACTGCGTAACACTTACACCGGGAGAGACTTCCCATCCTCGACCATCTAGAATACGAAAGAACCACCACGTTAGCGAGAACTCAACTAGACGATTGGCGTAGCGTACCATTCAGGAGGTTCCAATCAAACACCCCATCTTCTACATCTCCATTGTTCTTCATAACCTTTGCAAATAATTCTCTCAGAAAGTCATAATCTGGTGCCTCTTCAAATCCCAGTTTGCGAACATAATTCAAATAAATCGCAAACTCTTCTGAACAATGGATGGTTCGAACATCAAAGCAAATCGAGCAACAAAATTCGGATACTACACACCAGGGAAGCCCTCACAAAGCTCCTTGATGGGTGTCATCTGCTTCTTTTCGCCAATCTTCTCGTACTTTTGCTTATTTGTAGCAGCCTTAAGGCCCTGCCATGGTAGATTGCCCCGAAGAAAATACATGAAGACATGGCCGAGAGATTCTAGATCGTCTCGCCGCGACTGTTCTAGAAACATGAACATGAGTACGCGAGGCAACGACACGCAAAGAACACACTATACCCACCTCGACCAAGATGCGTGTTAATGCTCATATATCGCGCAGTACCACTAAGACTCTTGCGCTCCCTATAGGGAATGTGCTGCTTTGTTTTTGGATCTCGGTATTGCTTGGCCATACCAAAGTCGACGACGTGTATCACTAGAAAAGGGTATGATGTTATAGTAATTAAAAAAAGGGGGGCAGCGCAGAAAAAATGAACGAAGACTCACCATTGGCTCCCTTGGTACTGGGACGTCCTATTAGAAAATTATCGGGCTTGATATCACGATAAATGAGATTCTTTTCGTGGATGGTTTGTACACGGGTGATCTAGGCGAAGGGTGAGGAGGGCTTGAGTAATTCATGTTCAGAGACTGACCATCTGCCGAGCGGCCATACAGACGGTCTTGATCGAAAACTTACGCCCACACATATCAAAGAGATCTTCCAAGCTTGGGCCAAGAAGGTCGATCACGAGAATATTGTGTAGCCCCTCTTGACCAAAGTGATAAATCTGGGGAATACCAGCTATATTTGGCATGTGAGCCGAATTGTCACAGGAGACCTTGAGAAACGCACTACAGCCAGCGAGAATACGATACGACCGACATTCGTCACGGAGCTGAGGAGCTTCTGCCTTGCGGGGTTCCTAGAGAGCACATGGAGTGACTAGGTCCAAAGTATATGAGGTGCTGCGAGCAACGTACAAATTTGATGGCGACGGTCTGAGAGTTGAGAAGGTTGGTCCCTGCAGAACAGCAGAAAGACAGGTAAACGAGAGGATGTTGGCAGAAGAAATTCGAAAGACAACGGACCTTCGAAAATGACGCCGAAGGAGCCCTCACCGATTTTGCGGCCAACGCGATAGTGGATGCCTACAAGATTTGCAGTGGTAGATGCGTGCTGGCTCATGGAGTGCTGGAGGAGAGGAAGGACCAGCCAGGCCGGCAGAGAGAGAGAGAGAAGAAACCCGGCGTTAGCAAAGCGCCTCAAACCATCACCAGGCCAAATATGTACACCGCATAAACAAGACTATTCACTAGTACTTTACAAACAATCGCAGAAAATACTCAGCCACAGTCAGTATCAGCTTCCTTATCGTTGACTGCCTTCTTTCGGCTGCCCAAGCCTCTGCACCCACTGCCTTGTATCGTTCCCACACTGGTGAGAGCGTGAGCCACCAGAACAGGGCAGCGGGCCCTGGGAATGTCGCTATGATCTTTCCTTGCTTTCTGTCCGCCCGATAATAGCTCACGCACTCTGTCCAGACCGATTTTTGCAGCCGCTCCTGCAGCCACTCGTTGTATTTACCTGTCGCCTCACTTGTAATCTCAAAATACTTGGCTTTTCTCTCAAGCACAGGCTTTATGAGCTGCAGAACTAGTCCGATCTATATTCAACGGCATTTGAGTATCCATTCTGTCCGATAAATTGGCAATGACGCCACAGCCCTGACCTGTGCTTCCTGACTGAATATCACAGAGGCATGCCCTGTCGCTACATTAGGCCCTGAATAAGACTTTAGCACCAAACTCTCACTGTAAACACAATCGATCTAACACCTACCGAGAAGCAAATATGAGTTCGGAAAGCCTGGTATCGAACTTCCCAAATACGCAGTAGCTCCACCCTGTTCTTCAAAGTATTCCCTTACTGTCTGGTCCTTGCTGCCCTTGACATTGATCACTTCAGAGACTTCCTGCGATGCGCCGCTCAATCGGTTATACAGAAGGCACAGCCGAACTTACTATGGTATAGCCCGTTCCGAAGATGATGATATCCAAAGGAATCACTTCTCCTGTCTTGAGCTTGATCCCTTCTTCCACAACCCCCTCAATGCCATCCCAATTCAGTGACACATTGGGTCGATGGAGGGATTTGAGATAATCAGGATCAACAATTATCCTCTTACATCCGGGAGCTACACAGAGTACCCATCTATTATCAGCGACTCAAAGATGTTATAATCACGGAAGAAGAATCTTACAATAACTTGGGATCATTTTATCTACATACTCCTTGGGAACTTTGTACTTGATATAACTGCTCAAAATCTTGATCTGGGAAGCCTACTCAACACCTTCTTGTTATAAAGCAATCTCACCTTTCTCCCAAGTTGTGTCAAGATCCTGTTCTCTTTGGAGAAAAATACGGCAAATATATCGGACTGGAGAATGCAATCAACAATCAATCCTTCAAGTTCCACACCTGGTTCGTACCTGAGCCATGAGGATGTTGCGGTATAACCGCATTACGAAGGGTATATGGCGAAAAATCCATTTTACCATGTCAGGATATTTCATGTTATTCTACACAGCCCAATCAACCAAGTATTCCGAGGACAAAAGACAACGTACTCGGGGAAAAAACCACTGAGGCGTGCGACAGAAATTGACAATCTTTACAGAAGGATCGTTTGAGATCTCTGGGATGAACTGTGCCCTGGGATAAAGGATCTCTCCCTTGGATACAGATCGCACATAATGAAAATGAGCTCACGCAGAACAGCCGTTCCCAATGACACCCACTCTCTTCCCCTTCAGCTCAACGTCATGCCTCCACCTCGCTGAATGCCACGTTATACCCTTAAATCTCCCTAATGACCCTTCCAATTCTTTCGGGAACATCGGGTTTAAAAATCCACCGACCGCCCAGATCATAACTTCTGCCCTCACAACACTCTCCTTTCCACCATCATTACCGTCAACCACAGTGACTTTGTAATTCATCTTCTCTTTGTCCCATTCCGCATATTTCACAGCAGTGGAAAGGCGAGTATGATTTTCGAGTTGGTATTTCTTCCACAACTTTTCCCAGTATGCCTGAATCTCAGGCTGACTCACGAGATAACTACTCCAATCGGGATTTAGCTCTGTAGAAAGAGAATACCAATGGCCCGGAATGTCCGAGCCGCATCCCTATAGATAGATCAGGCATTGGCGCCCGTTCAATTGTAACATGTGAATGCGGCCTACCGGATATGTATTGTCCTATAGAATGACAGTTGAAAACCTGCATATACGCTGGAAATCCATAGACTCACTCTCCAAGTCCCGCCGACAGCGCTTGCTTTTTCGAATATCTACTCAAGATCAAAATTAAAATCACACTCAATATCATCTTTCGCTACGAAAACGAAAACTCACGGTGAAATTTTCATGGCCGAGTTGGCGCTTGAGTTGAATAGCAGCTGAAATTCCGGCGAGTCTGTTGGCCCAGAGAAAGAGAAGCAGTTCGACAACAATTTTCTCAAATTGAAAACAATACACGAGGCGTACCCCGCACCGACAATGATAACGTAAGGACTCTTGTCAGTATCTTTGGTGTCACCGTTTGTCATTGCTTTCTTCTATCAGGCTCCATCAAGCTCTTTGAGTTTATAGACACACTCACCGCCACTTGTTGCAAGGACAATGAGTAGCGAAGAATGGATAACAGGAACAAATCAAGCACAAGAGCTTATAGCTCAATCAGAAAGACAGGATTCCATATGATTTCCGCAAGCACATGATACAACCTTTAAAAAACCAGGCCACATTCTAGTTTCGAATGAATATATTTGGAGTGAGATATTGATTGCAACCTAGAACTACAAACTACCTATCAAATTAGCCTAATCCCTATCCTATCGAAACAAAAGACAGAACGAGTGACGGCAAAAGCGTAGCAACGTCCCGCTAGAGCAGCCTGCACATATACAAAAGACCTAATGTCTGAGTGATAGACATTATACATGTACACATACAACAAAGGTGAAGGGGGCCAGAGACCGTGTCCGCTATGACGACAAACGGGTCTTATCGGAATTCGAAGCTTGAACTGGAGATTTCGGGTACATGCGTTAGCGATAATTGTTGATATCTGTGATTGTCGAGGACCATTTGTCAGTTGCACGATATACATTCAAGAATAAAGACGCATACGGTTCCGAATTCTGGTGGTAATAGAAGCCACTCATCGTTGCTGCAGGAGCAGTATATGGTATATACAGAGGAGGTCTTTTTACAACTGATTTCCTAGTGGTGGAGGGTTGCCAAAAACGATTCTGCTTGCGACCGGTACGGGGGTCTTCTTCCTCGGAGGAGTCACTGCTTGAGCCTGCGGCAGGGGGAGTTGCTGGAGGGTTGCAGTCGACGCAGACATAGTAAAACCCTGGAAGGATTATTCAGCAAGACGATCTTGGGAAAGAAGAGATTGAGGTGACCTGCAAAACTGGCGCCGCTAATGTCATGTACCCTGTGGTCTGGAACCAAGAACTTTTCCTTCCAGCGCATGAAGACGGCGCCTCTATCTCTATCATCGATGGTCAAGCGAGGACGCTTTGCCTCGTGTCTAATATTGCGGAATGCAGGGAAACGGGACCAATGGACGATGTCCTCGTTTTCGCTGGCGCCCCAATTCTGGGTGAGAAAGCCATAGCGACTGCCGATGATCTCTGCGTCAAAATAGGTTGTGAGCTCAGGCCAGTCATCTGTGAGGCCACGGATGCATAGATAGCCGCAGAGAAAGGAGGTAGCAAAGTCGACATCCTGAAGAAAGATGAGCTGAGGGTTGGGGTAGGGAAGGGGAGAACGTACGACGATAGTGACGGTAACATCATAGCTATTCCTGCCGCTCTTCTGGGTTCCCTGGAACTTTGCCCCGGGGTAGAGGCAGTGGCTTGCGCGGGAGCGAACACGGATGCGAGTGACATCAGACAAAGGATCTGGGGTGGATATGAGATTAGGAGGAGGGGAGGGATGACGAGTGGTGAGAGTGGGCTGGTCTTGACGGGAAAGAGAGGGAGAGAAGTTCTTTGGAGGGTCACGAGGGATGGGAAGAGACAAGGGCTTTGGAGGGACAAGGAGACGTCTGCGAAAGAGTTCTCTGCAATTTGGACATGTGGCAGGGAGATCTCTGTCAAGAACAAACACAAAGGCTCTGCAGGACGGACAGCACTTGGCCTGGCCTCCACCGATCACCAGCTGAGAGTTGTGAGGCATACACCATGTCACACTTCACCATGTCACAATCCCTCCACTAACCACGTGCTCACGTCACTCTGCATTATTCTTACTGCTGTCTACTTCTACATCTCCCTGCTTCACAAAGTTCCGCTTGAGCGTGTACTTCCGTATCCCAAGTGCTGAAATTTCTCAGTATGTGTCCCTGCTTTCAATCACAAACTCACTCAGAAGAAATCCCACTCCCACCACCGGCGTCATCACTTTCCAGATCGTGCCAATCGATCCTGCATACGAATCAATCACCAGCGCCTTCACCTCAGGATCCTATCAGTCACTTATGTCATTCCTCTCGCTTCCAACTTCAGTCCTGGTCACTTACAGCAATCGTCTTCAGTCGGTCCACGCTCTGGCTCAGCGCACCAGGGCTCGTGTCAAAGCCCAACGTTGGGAACGCTCTCGCCTTTTTCGCCAGAACCTACGCAACGTTATCAATTTCCAGCACAAGTACTCCTGCAACTTACACTCGAATAAATAGCCTGTCCCACCGAAACACCGACCGTCCCACCCAGCATCCTGCCGTAAACTATGAGATATAGCAACGGGCTGACAAACCCCCTCCTACCTGGTGAATCCAAACGTCGACGTTGTCGTAGCCATGTCCTTCAACGGCATTGCCGCCTGGAGTGCAACAACTGGCACCTGAATTCAGTGTTAATACTCAAGTTACCCATCCTTTCATCTATACTGCACCTGGAACAAGCCTCCAAGCCCTAATGCTGTGATCATCGGAATCACTTCCTTGACAGCACTGCGCAAAATCAGTCCTTCACAATCCACCACGTCCCTAGTAAAAATCACTCACGTCGAGGACGTCCCCGTGAGCATGATCATCAAGCCCATCCCCAGTGTAAACACTGCAAACGACCCCCAGATAACTGGCCGATAGCTTCCCGTACGCGTGACGACGAGTCCAGACAGAGCAGATGTCATTGAAGCACCAAGAGTAAATGGCAACATTCTGCTTGTCTTTCAGTGTCCGGAGGTCAATCATCCCATGCAGATATCACTCACTCCACTCCAGCTTTCGTAGCTGATGCGCCGAGTACTTGGTAGTACAGGGGTAGATAAAAGGCACCTGGACGACAACGTCACCTATGATTCAGCTTCTAGAACCGAAGCTTACCGCAAAAAAAGGCTGTGCCGTGTAGGAAGGTAGCGATCAGAACAAACGCCGTGGTTCTAGTCTGTACGGCCCACTGATCAGATGACATCAATTATTCTCAAATCACACTGACCTTGAATAGGCGTGGTGGGATCATCGGCGAGCGTGCAGTGAACCATTCGTTGACCCCTGCCCCGACAAGCGTCACACACCCGATGACGAGTAAGACGATTGTCGAGGTACGTGACCCTGTCATTTTTCCATGAATCGAAGGCCAACGTCGAGAAGAATTGGAATTCTTACAGCCTTTTTCACTCTCATTGAAACCGAATAGAATGCATAAGATACCACCTGTAAAGAGAATTAACCCGACAAAATCAAATTCTGCCACATGTTCACGGAAGGATTTTGTAGGTCGGGGATTAAGATTAAGAAAGAAGAATAGTACGAGACCGGCCACGCCCCCGGTAGGCCTAAAAATCGAGTCTGGTGTTAGATTTTTGACAAAAGTCATATCTCCTCACAAATTAATGAAGAAACACCAGCGCCAAGAGACGTGATCTGAGAAAGCCTAGCCACATGTCACGTTCATGATGATTTTAGGAGACATGATGCTTACACCGCCAATCAGTGGACCAGCAACACTAGATATTGAGAGCCATCAGGTTATAGAAAGATTTTTCTGATTCGGTCCGAGTACCTCGCGATGGCCCACGTAGCCCCGAGCAAACCGCCGTATTTTCCGCGGCTGCGGATGATGAGTATTATGGGTGATGTAATCCAATGGATTGACATACTCTCGTAAAGAAACAATATCACTAAGCGTGATATTTCCCTGATGGTGATCATGAGCAATCAGATTAGCATCACAGCCGTTACACCCACCATCTGAAGAAGGCCACCTCCCCCTATGCCTTGTACAGCTCTTGTGACAATTAACCAAGTCTAGTAGTGGAGATGCGTTAAATTTCCCGAGTTTCACTTGACTGAGAATTACCATGTTCTGTGCAGCGCCACACAACGCTGAGCCGATCTATGAAAGGCGGTCGATGCGTGTCACATATACACCAAGAAAAGATTGGCGACGGACCAAGAAGAGGAGGATACTCGAGTACAATATAGGCTTCCTGCCAAGAATATCCGACACCTTTCCATAGAACGGAGACAATCTGACGACTGGGGTGAAACATTATTACAAGGCAATGTCAACATGCTTACGTTGCAGCTGATAACATGTAAGCCCTATCGGAAAGAATGTGATATCAGATCCGAGATCAAGAGATTTATCGAAGACACACTCACGTTCCTACCCAGCTATACTGACTTCCGCCACCCAATTTGCTGACAATAGTTGGAAGAGCCGTCGTTACGATGGTCTGTCATTATCGTTCTTCAGTGGTTCAAAAATGTAGGAGAAAAGGACATTACTTGATCCAAAGCCGCGAGGAAGACACAAAGCATCAAACCACTGAGCACCTGTTGCGTACTAGTGAGCACGAAATCCCCCCGTACGAAAGTTCGTTTGAGAGTAGATGTACCAAGGGCATGTTGTTTTCAGGTAAAATATATTCTTCGTTCGCTTTCCATGCTTCCTGAGTCTTGGCCTTGATTTTCTGTTCCTCGATGTCCTTGCCATTTTCATCATCCGAGGTACGCTCTTTTGTGTTCGAGGACATAATTGATTGACAGAGAAATCAAAGGGAGGAGGGTAGTGGTTGAAGAAGGAAACAGAGGATGTATATATTTACAACATTTCGCGTTCATGTCAATGATTAAATCTCCATTTTTGTTTGGATAAGCCAATTTACGCTTTTGAGTCATCCCTTGACCAGGCACGCGCAAGCTCAGAATATATTCCCAAAAAAAGGTTGCCGTTGATGTGGATGACTTGAGATCACTCGGCTCGGAACGCAACCTTTCCGACTCCAACGCATCCTCACTATCCCCCATGTATTAATAAATACCCCCGGCAAGAGCTCCCAGGGACACGGGTCCAAGACGTCCCATTAGGGAAAAAATTTTGTTAGCCTCTCAAAAAAAAGTACTCGATAAATATAGTTCAGATGGGAAAGCATTAGCAAGGTTGCCCTGGTAGTATCAGAATGCTGATAACTATCTCAAAGGAGTACTAACCACTGTCTCACTGCCATAAAAACACGGCACCAGTGTAGTTATTGTTTAAATAGTACTCATGAATGATCTTTCCTTTTGATTTTTTTTAAAATCAACAATTTATTACACGGGGCTCGTAGGCAGACCGATCTTTCCTTTTGATGCTGTTTTGATGTGATATCAAAACAGTCTTAAGATAAGTTCTAGTAGTAAGACTATTTAATTTCATAATGATTAACTCTTAGTTATATTTTATTCTAGAATCTGTAGTCATCTACCATACCAGGTGATGTGCTTGAGTTATATCTTATTCTAACTCCCAACTACTACTTACTATTGAAGCAGTACATTGTGAAATACAGGTCAGTACAGCAGCTGGCACAACCCCATAGGTAGTCATACCTTCTAACCAGAAAAGTCCAAGTCCAAGCTCGTCTCATCTTCAATGAAGAAAGGAATAGACAAGGGAAGAATAGCATTTTTCCTAATTCAGCGATTTACTACATGGGGCGCAGTGGCAGTCCATGGTTGTACACAAGGTGTCTACTTGAATAAGAGGAAAGGGGAAAGGGGAACTGGGAGACATTAGAAACTAGCTATAGCAGGTTGACTGTCCATGGCAATGGAGAGATTATGAGATGTTGTCTTAGAAGCAGAATGTAAAAGGATTAGCTTTCAAGGTTAGGTGGGACGCTAGAGATGAGTCTATTAGTCTCCATGACTTATCATATAACGGGCAATTATAAATTATATGTTCTCTTGTCTCGAGGGTGGTATTGTCACATGGGCATGTCTTGGATTCAGTGGGAAAGAGGTGCTGCCGGTACTCTCAAGTAGGAGCGTGATTAGTGATCATTTGCATGGCTCTCGCGCATAGTGAAAGGGAGCTAGAGAAATCATTAAGCCAGGTACCGCCTTTAGAGTAAGATGGCTCAATGATGTGGCCCTCATCATCGGTGAACTCCAGGAAGTAGCGTCCTTTCCAGTCTGTGGCTTGAAAGTACATCTTCCATTGGTTGACAAGCGAATCGCATTCCTCTTTTCGACAAAACTTCCAGGAAGTCTTGCATGGGAAAACACTGGCTGTGACTGGTTGTAGTTTAGACTCAACGTCGACTTTTTGTGTGGGGTCATTCCCTTTTACTCGGGCAGTCCCAGAATATGATGGGGCAATCGGAGCGTCAAGATACAAAGGATCTGATGTCTTTCAGGATGGTGATTGTCTGGTTATGGTAGGAGTGGCGAGAGCTGTCAAAAATCTTCGCTACAGTGTGGAGGAAGTCGGTGACGACATTGATAGTATGAGGTGTTCTTTATTATTATTAAAATAATTTACTTAGAATTAGCCCCCGTGCGAAACAGCATTACTATATAAGATCGGAATGAGTCGCTTTCATCTTTACTTCTCCCTTCACCTTCACCTATTCCTATTCTTCTGTTCTGTAAAGTGGCCGGTATGGAGCAGCAGCCACAAAATGTTCCCACCTTCAAGGTCGTCATTGGTATGTTAATTGCTTCACTTTGCCTAACTGTTGAATTCAGTAAATTTCTGTCATGAATCTAATCGATCACGCGTCATTGTTCGACAATGTGGTTTTCACGCTCCTATTCTTTCCTATACATCTCGGCGTCGTACACTTGATTTGGAATCTTCTAGTTGGTGATGGTGGCACTGGCAAAACTACTTACGTCAAGGTGCGAGACATAGTTTTGGACAACTCTCGATCGCGATCTGATCTTCGAACTATACAGCGTTACCAGACTGGTGAATTTGAAAAGAAGTATATCGGTATGCGCAATGTTCTCTATCATGTCGCTTCTAATTGCACGGTCAACCCACGACAGCAACCGTTGGTGCTGAAGTGAGCACTATGGATTTTTCAACCAACTATGGAGACTTCAAGTTCCTTGTGTGGGATACAGCTGGACAAGAAAAGTTTGGTGGCTTGCGGGATGGTTATTATGTTGGGGCCAAAATTGGATTCATCTTCTTCGCGTTGGACTCACGAACCACATACAAAAATGTT
>Ga0153995_1000019_pt1 | contig 34139 bp, 30 predicted proteins | sample TSNC079MetaG_FD_104678 | JGI IMG/M metagenome (GOLD analysis project Ga0153995, IMG submission 104678) | Attine ant fungus gardens microbial communities from North Carolina, USA - TSNC079 MetaG | ecosystem: Host-associated > Fungi > Mycelium > Unclassified | place: USA: North Carolina, Lumber... | reverse complement strand
CTTGGGTGCGACGCTCTTCGTCATCATGGGCGCGTACGGGTTTCAGGGCCCGGACGCCGATCCGACGCGCGTCGCAGCGCAGATCGTCTCGGGGATCGGTTTCCTCGGTGCTGGAGTGATCATGAAGCAGGGTGCGTCGGTCACCGGCCTGAACACTGCCGCCACTCTGTGGGCCACGGCCGCCGTCGGCGCACTGGCCGGAGGCGGAATGTACTGGGTCGCGGTGTTCGGGGCCGGCGCAATCATGTTGGCGAACACGCTGTTGAGGCCGTTGGGTCGGATGATGGATCACCAGCCTGCCCGAACCGGACGCGAAGAACCACCCGCGGACTACACCTTCGAGGTGACCTGTCACGGCGACGCCGAAGCTCACATCAGAGGGCTTACCGTGCAGTCCATTTCGAGGCCGGAGTTCCAGCTCCGGTCAGTGCAGTCCTTCGACATCCCGGACAGCGACCGCGTACGAGTGGTCGCGGAATTGGCCGCAGCGGAGCGTGACGACGGACTCCTGGAATCCGCCGTCAGCCGGCTGAGCTTGGAACCGTTGGTGACTCACGTCCGGTGGGAGGTGGAACCGTCGAAGTAGTTTCGGAGGCCAGACTCTCAAATCCAGAATTGCGGAGGACTCGTACCGGCACCGGCGTACTATGCCAATGTGGGAGCAGAGCTCCCTACAGTCGGCACAGAGTCTTTCCGGTGTTGTTGCCATTGAGCATTCCGACGAGCGCGGTGGGTGCTAGGTCGAGCCCATCGAATACTGTCTCCTGGTACGTCATCATGCCTTTGGCGAGGTAACCGCCGACCTCCGAACGTACGTCCGCATACAACTCGTCATATGCCCCTGCGCGAAACCCTCTCACTCGCAGGCTCTTTGCGGTGATCTGGAAGAGATTCGTTGGCCCGGGCGCGGGGGAAGATGTGTCGTAGGTCGAGACGGCCCCACACATCGCGATGCGGCCGCCTGGCCGGAGGTGATCGAGGGCTGCGCCCAGATGATCGCCACCGACGTTGTCGAAGTAGGCGTCGATACCGCCCGGGACGGCTTTGGTCAGTTGCGTCTTCAAATCGCCGGCACGGTAATCGATTGCATGGGAGACGCCTAATACACGCCGGAGGTATTCGACCTTCTCCGGGCCGCCTGCGGATGCGACAACCGTGTTGCCTCGCAGCACTGCCAATTGCACCGCAATGCTTCCGACGGCGCCGGCTGCTGCTGAAACCCAAAGTACATCATCGTTTTTGAGCTCGAGGACCTCGAAAAGCCCTACGTAGGCGGTCAAGCCGGCACTGCCTAGTGGCCCAAGGTACCACTGAGGGGGAAAGTTGCCCGGAGTAATCTTCGTTAGCCCGCCTGTACCACCGAGCGTTTCACCGTCTGCGGTAACCACCGCGTAACTGCGATATCCGAACATGTGAGAGACCATCTCGCCAGCACTGAATCCCGGACTTCGAGATTCGACGACAGTGCCGATAGCCAGGCCGACCAGTGGATCTCCGGGAGCCAGGGGTCGTAGATACCCCGAAGGCGTTGTGGCGCTGAGCCGCAGTCGGATCGACGGATCTATCGAAAGCCAAGTGTTTCGGATCAGAACCTCACCCCGCGACAAGGTAGGCACGTCGGCATCGACGATCGTGAAATGTTCCGGCGCTAGAGGGCCGGACGGACGTGTGGTCAGGCACACAACTCGATTGTGAATGGCGATGATCCTTTCCGGATAGCTGGGATCTTGTACGGACCGGCAAGGGAACGCAGTGCAAGGCAAATATTGCGAAAACTTTCCCAGTTGATTCTAAACTGAATTAAGTTCAGTCTAGCATTTGTTGATCGAGAGGAACGCTATGGATAGCGATCGGCCAGTGAGCATCTTTGCGCCACTGCGCATCAGGCGACTCCGCATGATGCTTGGCTTCCAACTGTGCGCAAGCGTCGGAGTATGGATTCTGGTACTTGCAGTGCAGTGGACATTCACCGAAACCGGGGAGTCTGCGACGACGGTGTCGATGGTTCAGTTCGCCGCCAGCTTGCCGTTCTTCCTGTTGGCGTTGCCGATCGGCGCGATGGCCGAGTTCGTCAGCCATCGCCTACTGCTCGTCGGAACCGCAATGGTGTTGACTGGGTCGACGATCCTGCTGGCGGTACTGCAGCAGTTGGGCTTGGCGAAAACTCCGATTTTGATGCTCGCGGTCTTCGTCGCCGGCGCAGGTCTGGCGTCCGTCGCTATCGTCTGGCAGGCGTTGCTGCCCAACATAGTCAGCCGCGAGATGATGGCGGTGGTTCCTGCGATCGACGGCGCCGTCTTCAATGGCGCTCGCGCAGTCGGGCCGGTTATCGGTGGTGCCGTTCTCGCCGGCTGGGGATCGACTTCGGCTTTCGCCTTGACTGCCGCTCTGTTCGCCGTCTGCGTCTTCGTCTCGGCACGGACGGTACCCGCATCGACCGGGCGGGTCGAAGTGCACAATTCGATAGGCCAGGCGGTGGCAGGAAGCGTGCGCTTCATTCGCCATTCCCGCTGGACCAGGCGATTGCTGCTGCGACTGACCATGTTCGGGATCCCGGCGAGTTGTCTGTGGGGGCTTCTGCCGCTGGTCGCGCATGATCGGTTGCAGGTGAGTACGTTCGGCTTCGGAATCCTCTCCGGCGCAATCGGAATCGGCGCCGTGCTCGGTACGATCCTGCTGATGCCGCTGCGCGCGCGGATGAGTTGGAATCACTTCGTGGCGCTAGGCTCGGGTGCATATGCGCTTGTCCTGATCGGTTTGGTCGTGATCCCGTGGTTCAGCGCGATGTTTGCCGTTCTTGTAGTGGTTGGCGCCGGGTGGGTCGGGGTTCAGAGCACCTGGATGATCGCCGCTCATGCCGTGGTTCCCCGATGGATCAAGGCGCGTGTTATCGCCTTCGTCATGTTGATGTTTCAGGGGAGCCAGGCGATCGGCGCCCTGTTGTGGGGCGTCCTTGCCGACTCGCTCGGCCTCGTTCCCGCCGTGCTACTGGCCGCACTGTTGATGTTCGTCTCGGTGTTCGAGACAGTTCGCCGCGGGATCATGCCGAGTGAGGCGATTGCCCCCGAACTGACCGGGGCACCGGATCCCTTGGCCCCTAATGCCGAATACTCCGGTCTGCGCGTGATCGTCGAGACCACCTATCACGTGCTCCCGGGCCGCACGGAAGAATTTCTCGACAACGTGCACGAACTCAAACTCTCCCGGCGGCGTCTTGGTGCACTGCGCTGGAGCGTGTCGCGATCGGCAAACGAGCCCGACATCTACGTTGAACACTGCACGTTCCGTGATTGGTCTGAGTACCTCGCTCAGGAGACCGAGCGACTGACCGTTCCGGAGAATCGGGTGCGGACGAAATTGGCCGAATATCTTGTCTTAGCGCCGCAAACCCGATTACTTGTCGAGCCGAAGCTATTTTGACAAAGCACGATGCCCGGTTTTGCACGTCTTCGGAAGACGTGCAAAACCGGGCATTTCTACGGAACTGACCCCGATCAGACGGTGAATCTACCACCGTTGCTCAGTAGTACGGCCCCGACGACGTTGGCGGCACCCGGCGACGCCAGGTACAGGATGTTATCTGCCAATTCCTCGGCGGTTGCGTAACCGCGGAATCCGTCCTGTGTCATCGCAGCGCGAAGGTTGGTCGGAGTGCGACTGGCCATTCCTGTGTCGACTGGTCCCGGAGCGATCGTGTTAACCCGGATGCCAAAGGGCGCAACCTCTTTAGCTACAGCTTGGCTTACCGCATGAACTCCGGCCTTCGAAGCTGAGTAGTGTGGGTAGCCAACAAGCGTGTCGAACGCCGAGGACGAGCCGACCGTCACGATGGCGCCGCTGCGGGCTGGTTTCATCGCCCGGACTGCTTCGCGGAGTATGAAGAACGTACCGTCGAGGTTGATCGACATGACCCGTCGCCAATCTTCGTCCTCGAGGTGAGTGAGAACGTCAACCGGTTCATTACGCTCAGCTGCCTCGTAGATGCGCTGTTTACTCTTCGGGTCGTCGACGCCGGCGGCATGGACGACGATGTCAACCCGCCCCTGCTCGGCGATCACTCTCGTGAAAGCCTGGGTCACCTGCGCCGAATTGCCGACATCCAAACCGATGGCCTGGCCACCGACCACAGACGCTGCTACCTCGGTTACCGCAGCTTCGTTGACGTCGCACAGATACACCGCCACGGCGCCCCGGTCAGCGAGCAGACGCGCTGTGGCAGCGCCGATTCCGGAACCTGCTCCGGTTACCACTGCGACCTGGCCCTCGAACTGCCGATCAGACATCGAATACACCTTTCAGTCCCGTCGATCCGCTCGCTTGGCGGCCGCGGGTATTACGAGTAGAACACGTGCACGTGGAACGGTTGTCAAGCAGTTCAGTTGAACAGGGCTTCGAGGTCGTCGCGGTAACGCGCGGCGCCGTCACCCGTGGTCACCTCGGTGTTCTGATCAGGAACCTCTTGAGCATTCGCGATCGAACCTTCGATGTCGGGCAACACCGAGCTGTAACCGACCGACGTGGCCTCCTGGCCGGGTCGGGTGACCATGAAGTCGGCCAATACCTGCGCGGCATTGGGATGCGGTGACGAGCCGAGAGTCAGACCGTACCAACGCGCTCCCCAGATATGTTCTCCGGCAGACCATTCAACCGGTGCCCCGGAGTCCTTGGATGCCAACATCGGATCGGCCATCAAGCCGGCGGCGATCTCACCGGAAGCGAGTGCCTGAGCGAGCGGCTGATTGCTCGGATAGATGCGTGGGTTCTGGTCGGCAAGCTTCTCCAGATACTCCCTGCCGCCGTAGTACTTCTCGATGTGGGAGTAGAAGTCCAGGTATGTCGGTGACGTTGACGGACTGACGATTCCGACCTTGCCCTTGAGCACAGGAGCGAGAAGATCTGCCGGGGAAGAGACACCGCCGGGCAGCTGGTCGGTGTTCCAGCCGAATCCCAGGATCACTGCCCCTTCGAGGAAGTACTTGTCCGAGACGATGCTTGTATCCCGGCGATAGTCCGGGTTGTCGAAACTCGGCCCGATCGGCTTGGTCGCCTTGCCTGTATCCTTGACAGTATTCATCCACGACACGTCGGTGATCACCGCGAGGTCTCCGATTCCCTTGCCGGACTTGCTTTCGGCATCGATCTTGGAAAGCAGATCCGAATCGACTCCGCGGACGACCTCGAGATCGATTGCGGGGTAGGCCTTTTCGAAGGCAGTTTCCAGGGCTGCGAGTCGGGGCGCCGCCTGGGTCGAGTAAATCGTGACCTTTCCCTCGTTGTTGGCCGCAGCAACGACGTCGTCCCACGAACCTGAAACCGGCTCTGACGGGGCAGCGGGAGCGTTGCTACACGCCGTCAACGCGAGCGCCACCGCGGCGAGTGCCACGGTGGTTCTGAAAACCTGAGGGATCATGCGAGCTGCTCCGTTTCTGGTACCTGCCGAAACAAAATCAAACCTAATTCAGTTCATATTAGAGTGACTCAGCCCACAATGCAACCGTCATGTCGGGAGTGACATCGATTGACTCTCTCCTCGCTGCGCTTCTACTGTAATCAAATTGAGGTCAGTTCAATTTGAATGGGAGGCGCTCACCGGCGCCGGACAATTGGAGTCAATTTGAGTAGCAATGAATACGATCTGCTGGTAATCGGGGCTGGAATGGCCGGATTGACTGCTGGGGCAAAAGCTTCCGCAGCAGGCAGGCGAGTGTGCTTGATCGAGATCAGCGCCGACGTCGGAGGTTCGGCGCGATTCGCTGGATACGCCTGGAGCGCACCGAATCACGACGTCATGGCCGAACAGAACCCGAGGGGCGACGAAGCTCTCAAGCGCCACCTCGTCGACAGCTTTGATGTCGGTGTCGAGTGGATCCGCTCGATTGGCATTGACGTCGACGCGGCGCAGCCCATTCTGAGCTTCGGTCGCGGGCACAGATTCGACACCAATCACTACGTCGACACCTGCAAGCGAATCGTTCTTGACGCCGGCGGATCGGTCGTGCTCGATACCGCGACCGAAGGGCTCCTGTTCGAGGACGGTGCCGTCCGCGGCGCCGTGGTACGTACGGGTGCCGAGCCCGCGCGCGAGATTCGGGCCGGCCAGATCCTCCTGGCAACCGGCGGATTCCAAGGCAACAAGGAATTGCTCGCTCAGCACGTCCACCCGGACGCAGGCCGGATGGCCTTGCGTTCGAACCCACACAGTTGCGGCGAAGGTTACCGCCTCGCGATCGAGGTCGGCGCGTCGACCGGCGTCGAGGATGCCGGCTTCTACGGGCATCTGATTCCGAGCGGTGTTGAACTTGCCGATCCCGCAGACTTCGTCGACATGTCGCTGTACTACAGCGAGCATGCGCTTCTCTTCAGTCTCGACAACGAACGGTTCGTCGACGAAACGCTCGGCGATCACCTCACCACGATGGCTCTTCTCGAACAGCCGCAGGGCCGAGGCCTGCTGATTGCCGACGCGCGCGTGCACCGCGACTGGATGGTCGCGTCGTATGTCGAAGGTGCTGTGGCCGTTGACAAATTCGAACTTGCCAGCAGGCGTGGTGGCAGGGTCGGCCTCGCCGAGGACCTCGAGGAACTCGAATTTTTGCCGGAGGAATGGGGATACGACGGAGCGGCGATCGCTGCGGCGATCAGGAAGTTCAACGAGGCGGCCTCCCAGGGTGCAGAACTGGTTCCAGGCCGTAGACTCGATCGCGCTCCCTTACTCGAGGGGCCCTACTACGTGATCGAAACGGTTCCCGCGGTCACCTTCCCGTTTCACGGGATTCGGATCGACACGCAAGCCCGAGTTCTGGACGCCGCCGGACTGCCCATCCCCGGACTGTTTGCAGCAGGCTCCGACACCGGCGGATTGTGGAACCGGGCGTACGCCGGTGGCCTCGCCTCGGCTCTGGTGTTCGGTCTGTCCGCAGCCTCCGCTGCCGTCGGCTGACTTGTTCCGTTGGCGGTGTCGAGCCATCGCCCTGTTTCTTCGAAGCAATTTCCACGTCCGTGAACTTCGTGATTGACATCACAAGCTATGGGCACTACCTTCGAACTGACATCAGTTCAGTTTAAGCGGGTGGCTCTCGATTCGGCAGCCTCCGCCCGAGACCAGGCGCGATGACACACCGCGCAGGGTCAGCTTCAGAAATGCCGACGCGAGAACATCTCTCACTGGAGTGCCCACGACATGTCGATACATCGACGTCCGACGGCATGCCCGAAAGGAAGCCATGAAGTCATTCGTCCGCACCCTGGTGGCGTTGAGCGCCGCCGCAGCCATTGTCGGCATCTCGGGATGTGGCAGTAGTGAACCCGCGTCTGCTGCCGTCGACGGCAGCTGGGAAGATGTGGTCGCTGCAGCGAACGAAGAGGGCAAGGTGATGCTCTATTCGAGCCAGAAGCCGGCCAACCTCGATGCGCTCAAGGTCGCATTCCACGCTGAGTACCCGCAAATCGAATTGGAATACGTTCGCGGTACCGATCCGGATATCAATCCCCGGGTCGAGACCGAACACAAGATCGGTAAGGGTACCGCCGACGTCCACATGCTCACCGACTCGGCATGGATCCAGAACGCCGCCAAGTCCGGTACCTATTCCGCCGAATTGGTCGGGCCCGCACTCGAAGCCCCCGAATTCGATCCAGCGGCGAGCGTGCTCGACAACCGGTTCTTCCTCACCAGCGCGGCCGTCTTTGCGCTCGGCTGGAATACCGATGCGGTACCGAACGGACTGAAGACGCCGCAGGACATCCTCAATCCGGCCTACCGCGGCAAGATCGGCATCGTCAACCCTGTGGGGATCGCTTCGTACGTCGACATGTACCGGCACTTCGCGAACACATACGGGGAGGACTACTGGAACAAGCTTGCGGAGCTGCAACCCCGCATCTACCCGAGCGCGCTCGGTGTGGCCCAGGCCCTGACGTCCGGCGAGATCGTCGTCAGCCCCTCGGTGCAGCCGCTGGTGACCGAAGTGAACTCAGGCGCGCCTGTCGACTGGGTGCTGCCGCAGCAGCCGTGGGGAACCCCTTGGTACTCCCACGTTTTGAACACGGCGCCGCATCCGAACGCCGCCCAGGTGTTGGCCAACTTCCTGGTAACTGTCGCAGGTCAGACCGCCCTCAACGACGGATACGCTGCTGCACTCCCGAATATTCCTGGGGCTGTCGCCCGGGCTCAGGACATCGCGCTGCCCAATCCCGAAGACTTGACACCGGAAAAGGTCGAGCAGTACTCCCAGCAGTGGCAAAAGCTCTTCCAGTAACACCGAAACATGGCTCCGCAGAACATAAGCGCCAATCAACAAGTGGAAGGCTGACCTTGAACCACCTCACGGATTCGATGCGGGGAACGAATGTTCTTGTCACGGGAGCATCCGGCGGTATTGGCGGGGCCTGCGCCGAACTGTTCGCCGCGCACGGCGCAACCGTTTACCTTACCGATGTCAACGACGACGCCGGAAGCGCGTTCACTGCGACGTTGGGCGCAAACGCGTATTACCGCCATCTCGACGTGACGAGCGAGACTGACTGGGCCGACGCAACAGCGGCGATGGCGGCGGCCGGCCACGACATGACGGTGCTGGTCAACAGTGCCGGAGCTGCGATGAAGGCGACTCTGGCAGATACGTCACTCGACCAGTTTCGTCGGATGATCGACCTGAATCTTGTTGGCACATTCCTGGGGCTGAAGGCCGCAGCCGCGTCAATGGCAGATGGTGGGTGCGTCATCAATCTCGCATCATTGCGTGGCGTGCTCGCGACCGCCGAGTTGGGTGCTTACGGCGCAGCGAAATTCGGGGTCCGAGCCCTGACCAAGGTGGCCGCACTCGAGCTTGCCGACCGCGGTATCCGAGTCAATTCCGTCTGCCCCGGCAGCATCGAAACCGAAATCACGTCGGTATCGGACTTCTCCAACGACGACGTCGAAGCGTATGTGCGCAGCATTCCGATGCAACGCCGTGGCGCGCCGAGCGAGGTCGCGAGGGTCATTCGTTTCCTGGCCACTGACGACAGCAGCTACGTAACCGGAACCGACATCCTCGTCGACGGTGGCCAGGCCGCCGGTGTTCGTACCCCCAAAATCTCGAACGAGAAAGTATAGAAATGGCATCACAATTCGCAGTTTCAGGTCTCACGAAGACTTACGGATCGAACGTGGTGGTCGATCAACTCGATCTCGAAATCGAGCAGGGTGAGTTCCTTGTCCTGCTCGGTCCGAGCGGTTGCGGCAAGACCACAACGCTGCGGTGCCTGGCGGGATTGGAAACACCTCAGGGCGGCTCGATCTCGTTCGACGGTAGGCACGTTTTCGATGCCTCCACCAAAACCGATGTCCCCGCACACAAGCGGAACATCGGCATGGTGTTCCAGTCGTATGCGCTCTGGCCGCACATGACGGTCCGGGACAACATCCGATACCCGCTCAAGGTCCGCAAGCTCAAACAGGCCATCGCAGACGGTGCGGTGGAGAAGGCTGCCGAGATGGTCGATTGCGGCGCACTGCTCGATCGGTACCCGTCGCAGCTCAGTGGTGGGCAGCAACAGCGAGTTGCGGTGGCCCGTGGACTCGTTGCGCAACCGGATCTGGTCTTGTTCGACGAACCCCTGAGCAACTTGGATGCACGGCTCCGCGACCAGGTGCGCTCCCAGATCCATCAGCTGCATCAAAGCCTGGGCTTTACCGCAGTTTTCGTCACGCACGATCAGGCCGAGGCTTTCGCTCTTGCCGACCGGATCGCAATCATGAAGTCCGGCAGAATCGAACAGTACGACGCGCCGGAGCACGTGTTCGAGAATCCGGTGTCCGAGTATGTCGCCGCTTTCATCGGCATGGGCAATCGACTGGAGCTGCGCCGCGCCCACGACGGTTGGAACACGAGCGCGAACGACGTCATCGATCTCAGCAACGCCAGCGTGCGGGACCGCGCTGACGAGGGCACCGCCGCGGTGGCGCGGTTCCGACCGGACGACGTGCAGATGCATGCCTCGATGGACGACGTTCCGGCCGGAAACGTTGCACTGCACGCCGAACTGGTGACATACGAGTACGCCGGACGACACTTCGACGTATTGGTCAAGACAGGTACCGAACAACTGGCATTGCGTGCCAGTGCCGCCGAACACAGTGCCACACTGCGCGCCAGTGATCCGGGTACGCCCATGGTGATCAGCTTCTCTCCGTCCAGTCTGCGGGTATACGCCGATCCGGACGCCGCTGCGGTGACCGTCCCCGAACTGGTCGCACCGGGTGTAGGAGACCGATCCTGATGGCAACCGCAACCGCAACCGCAACCGCAACGGCCGGCGGATCCGTCAAGTCGTTCTCGATTTCACGGCAGTGGCAGGCCCGCATCGGCTACGCGATTCTGATCGCCGTTCTTGCGTATCTCGTAGTGCTGCCGATGATTCGGCTGCAGATGCTGGCGTTCGAGGACGGCGGCGCGGGTTACCGTACGCAGTACGGCCGCTACGATGTGGCCGAGGCGATCTGGACGACGATCGCCCTGGCACTCGGCTCGCTCGTGATCGCGATGGTCCTCGGTACCGTACTTGCGTTCGCCGCCAGCCGACTCCCGGAGAAACTGGGATGGCTTCGCATCGTCCCCATCCTCCCGATCGTCATGCCCGCCGTCGCAAACATCGTCGGCTGGGCATTCCTGCTCTCGCCCGGTCCCGGCTACCTCAACGTGCTCCTGCGCAAGCTCCCCTGGTGGAGCGGGACCGACACCGGACCCATCGACGTGTACACCATCCCGTGGATCGTGATCCTCACAGGTTTCGGCCTCACGTCGTTCGTCTACTTGTTCGTCAGCTCCGGCATGCAGAACATCAGTTCGGAACACCTCGAAGCCGCTCAGGTGAGCGGATCGTCAACGGTCGGAATCTTCTTCAAGATCGTGCTGCCCTTGCTGCGGCCTTCACTCATCTACGGCGGCGGAATCGCATTGCTACTCGGTCTGGGACAGTTCACCGGTCCGCTACTGCTGGGCCAGAATTCGGGCGTCAAGGTCCTGACCACGGAGATGTACCGCCGAGTGTCCGAGTCCCCTTCGGATTTCGCGGCCGCGGCAGCTGCCGGTTCACCACTGGTGATCTTCGGTTTGGTGCTCGTCCTGGTGCAGAAGGTGCTGCTGGGCAACCAGACTCGGTTTGTCACGCACGGAGGCAAGGCATTTGCCTCGTCCACCGGCCGGGCTACCTGGGCGACGGCCACCGTGGTGATCTTCTCGATGTTCGCACTGGTCATTCCGCTGATCGGGCTGATCATCGTCTCGCTGACGCCGTATTGGTCCGGATCGCTGTCGTGGGGTTTACTGACCCTGGACAACTTCCGGGAGCTCTGGTCGACTAGTGCGATCACCGAATCCGTTGTCACCAGCGTACTTACCTCTCTGGGAGCGGTGATCATCTGCATTCCGATCGGGTACGCGCTGGCCAACCTCCTGGTCCGCGGGCGGCGCTTCAAGATCCTGGCGCTGCTGGCCGATCTGATGACCGCCCTGCCGCTCGGCATCCCCGCAGTGATCTTCGGCGTCGGCTTCCTGCTGACCTACACCGAACCGCCGTTCATCCTGTACGGCACCCGCACGGTCATCATCCTCGTCTACATCGTTCTGATGCTGCCGTTCGCCACACGGATGCAGATGACAGCCATGCTTGCACTCGGAAACACATACAACGAGGCCTCGGCCACCAGCGGTGCATCCCCCTTCGTCACGACGCTGCGAATCATGTTGCCGCTCATGCGTCCGACGGTTCTCAGTGCCGTCGCGCTGATGTTCATCTTGCTCACGCACGAGTTCGCCGCGTCGCTCCTGGTACGCGCTTCCACAACTCAGGTGATGGGAACGCTGCTGTTCGACATGTGGCAGAACGGTTCGTATCCGATGGTGGCCGCCATGGCGCTGCTGATGACCGCGGTGACCACGATCGGCGTTGCCATCGCCATGCTGGTCGGCGGGCGTAACGTCCTGAGCAAGCTGTGACAGAAAGTGAGGCTGAAACGATGTCGGTGGGCAATACTCGTTTGCGTGAGAAAGTGGTACTGGTTACCGGAGCCACCGGCGGTATCGGCGTCGAAATCGTCGGCCGCCTTGCATCCGAGGGTGCTTCGGTGATCGTGACCGATATCAGTGGTGACGCGTGCGCCGAAGTGGTCGCGAAGCAGGATCAGCCCGACCGCCATCAGGCTCTCGCACTCGACATCGCTCGCGAAGAGCAATGGCAGAGGGTCATAGAGGCTGTCACCGAGCGGTATTCCCGACTCGACGCTGTGGTGAACAACGGTGCGATCGGTAGTTTGGCTTCCGTCGTCGACGAAGACATCGATCGGTACAACAAAGTCATCGAGGTCAGTCAGACCGGAACGTGGCTCGGCATGAAACACGCCGGGGCCTATATCGAAAGCACTGGCGGCGGTTCGGTCGTCAACATCTGCTCGATCCTCGGCACGGTCGGCGGATTGGGTAACAGCTTCGCCTACGCGGCCGCCAAGGGTGCGGTCCGCACGATGACAAAGAACGCCGCATTGCACTGGGCCACGAAGGGTGTGCGCGTGAATTCGGTGCATCCGGGATTTATCGAGACCCAGCAACTGCTGCGGCGTTACGAGGGTAGTGAGCGGCACCGGGCGATGATTGCGAATACGCCGATGGGCCGACTTGGCACGGCTTCAGAAGTTGCTGCCGCCGTGGCTTTTCTGGCTGGCGATGACTCGACGTTCGTCACCGGTATCGAACTCTATGTCGACGGCGGATGGACCTGCGCCTGAGGGGGTCGGTAAACGGGGTGGATCTCTTCAGTTCGAACTGAAGTGATCCACCCCGTTCCTGTTTTTCACGGACAACTGCCCACGTTCGACAAGCACGTCGAGGTGGGCAAGCGTCTCGCAGGTGGCCACCATCTGGTTGAAGGTATCGAGAGAATCGAAGCCGCGTTCGCGCCGGGTCCAGGTCAACACCTGCGCCACTTGCAGCCCTGAGACCTCGCCCAATTCGGCTACCGCAGAAGCAGTCTGACCCAGACGGTGATCGTGGTGCGCCAACAACTCCCGGCATCGCGCGTGCAGACCCGCGCCTGTGCCGCCGTGCGCCGGCATCATGATCCGGTCCCGGTCGTCGAGCATCATCTCCAGCGAGCGGAGGTACGCTCCGAGTGGCAGCTCCCAATCGCCGAGTTCGAATCCGATCGATGGCGTGATCGTCGGCAACACATGGTCTCCGGTGAAAGAGACGTCGCGTTCGAGGTCATGAAAAACCATGTGCCCCTTGGTGTGTCCGGGAGTGTGTACCGCGGACAAGCGATGGCCTGGAATATCGAGAGCGCCGGGGGAGAGCCAGTGATCGGGAGCCTCCCAGTCCGAGGGCTCGAAGGGTTCGTCGATCGAGTCTCGATAGACCTGCTCGGCGATTGTCGCTGCGCCGGATCGGTGCAGCTGAAGAATTGAGCTCTCCGGAACATTGTTGCCCAGCTTGGCGATTGCGGCGATACCGGGAGATTCGGCTGCGCCGAGGTGGATTCGAGAACCATGCCGTCGACGCAGTTCAACGGCAAACGTGTAGTGGTCACGGTGGACATGCGTGACATAGATGTCGTGAATCTCCGCCGGGTTACGACCGATCAGCGCTAGGGCGTCGGACAGTTCGGCGTGCGTGCTGTTGCGATGCCAACCGCCGTCGACCAGCGCCAGTCCGTCCGTGGTCTCGAGCGCGTAGACGTTGATTGCACGCAGGCCGTCCTGCGGCATCTGCAATGGGATCCGGAAAACGCCGTCGGCGACGCGATAGCAACCGGGCCGATCCCAAGAGTCGGTCATTTTCCGCTGTCGGCGAGCGGCACCATGGTCTTTTCGTCGCCGTACCACATCATCCGGCGGCCACCCATGGTTCCGACGTGATCAACGGCGGCCTGCCACTGCGGACTCGCCAGCGCGGCTTCGAGTGCCTCCCGCGATTCGAAACTCAAGACGGACAAGCCATCCCACCCCTCCGACTTGCTGCCGAAAGCTTCGAGCAATTCGGTGTGCTGCCATCGCAGAAGGCCGGGAAGGGGATAGGTGACTTCCGCGTGTTCGCCGCGCCACCAAGTGATGAACTGCTGATAGGTCCAGTCGGTGGGTCGGGATGCGACGAGAACGAGATTGTACATATCAACTCCTAATTGAATTCACTTTAGTTTCGATGGGCAGTCCAAACTGATACTCGCCGTGCGCAGAGTGATCTACGCGCACACCATCCGCAGGGCCGCATCGGTCACTCGTTCGGCGATCTCTGTCAGGCTGAGTTTGCCGTCCGGCCGGTACCAGCGCCAAACACTGATCACGAGGGCCAAGACGAGTCGGCCCATCAAGCGAGGATCGGAATCAGCGAAGACGCCTTCCTTGATTCCGCTCGCAATCAGCGCGGTCCACTTTTCTTCGATCGCTTGAACGAGTTCACGGGACTTCAGTCGTTCGGACTCCTCTTTTTCCGACTGTCGCTCCGCGGCAAGAAGATCCATGTGGCTCTGAAGAATGCGGCGCTGCAGAGCATCCCTCGGTGAAGCCTTGAGTGATACGACGATTGCCGCCCTGAGTGCCTTTGTGGGATCCGAGTCGCCCTCGGTTGCAACAGTGACTCGCTCCAACGAATCGGCCAATTCCAGCCGCATGATTGTCAGGAGGCAATGCGCTTTCGATTCGAAATAGTGATAGAGCGCCGTCTGTCCTATACCGACCTCGTCGGCAATCGACGCCCACTTGGTGTGCTCGTAACCCAATTTGCCGAACTGGTCGATCGCCGTGGCAAGAATGAGAGTTCGTTTGGAGCGCGGACTCTCCCGGCGCAACGCGGTCTCTGCTGTCATGTGGCTCCCCCGGAGGTGCGTGGATGATTAGTTCGACCTTACCCCTTTTTGAGATGAACTCGTGTCAATTTCAGAGGCCAGGCCTGAGGCGAGCGCCACCGCATCGGCCCTGGAAAGTTTGCCGACTCGGTTCTGAGGAAGATCTTCGACGGAGAAGAGAAACTCCGGCCACTTGAACTTTGGAAAGCCCCTCGCGGCAAGCTGGGTGGTCGCCTCCGCCAGCGTCAGCGGCGCACCACCAGTGACGACGAGGGCTGCCGCACGCTCGCCCAGAAGGTCATCTGGGACGGGAACGACGCAGACCTGAACCACTGCGGGCAACGACGCGATCGCAGATTCCATTTCGTTGATGTCGATATTGCGGCCGCCGCGGATGATGATTTGTTTCTGGCGTCCCATGACGCAGATCGATCCGTCTTCACCGACTTCGACCAGATCGCCCGTCGGCAGGAAGCCGTCCGCGGTGAGCTCGGGCAGTACCGGAGCACCGCCGCGCGCATAACCGACGAACAGTGACGGTCCCTTCACCTGGGCGTCACCGATCTCGCCTGCGGTGAGCAGCGCCCCGGCGGTGTCGACCGCTCGAACGACGGTGCCGGGGAACGGACGTCCGTCCCGCCCCAGTCGGACGGCCGGCGGATCGTCCAGACGTGGGGTCGTGTGGCCCAGGCATTCGGACATGCCGAATACTCGAAGAAAGGTGGTACCCAGGACGGTTTCGGCGTTCCCGAGTGTGCGCTCGTTCATCGGACCGCCACCAACCGTCAGGGCGCGCATCGCCGAGAGCTTACCGCCAGCCCTTTCGGTAACCGAGAGCTGCAGGGCCATGGTCGGTACCAGCATCGTCCAGGCGACCCGGTGCTTCGCCATTGCCTCCAGTGCTACCGCAGGCGACCACTTGGCGATCGAAACCATCTGTCCGCCAAGGTAAGCAGGCAGATACATCCCGAAACAGAAAGCTGCGACGGACGACAGCGGCACAAAAGCGCCGACCGCCTCACCCTGTTGCAATCCGACAGTATCGATGGTGCTCCGGCACGCGTAGCGGATTGCCTCCTCGGACTGGACGACACACTTCGGGCGACCGGTCGAACCGGAGGTCATCGCGATCGCGGTGCCGCCGCGCCAGCGCTCAACCGAGGCGAAATCCCCCTGCCGAGACCGGAGCACTCGCGTTCCGAAAGCGGCTACCGAACCGGCAAACTGGTCGTCCTTGATGCCCCAGCGGGTCAGTGCGTCGGCATCGGCCACCACGAGATCCGGGTCGATGTCGTCGATCGCCATCTCGAACTCGGATTCGGTGGCGTGTGGACTGAAGACCGCCACTACGCCGCCGCGAAGTCCGATCGCGAGGGCGGTAGCCACCGTCTGCCACGTATTGTCGGCCTGAATGAGCGCAGTCGGTGCCCCGCCGTCGAGCGAAGCGATGGTATCGGCCAGCAAGCGAGCCGCCTCCACGATCGAACCGATTGTGTGAGAACCTAACTCGTCGATCACCGCAATCTCGGCCGGATTGCCTTCCGCCCGGGCGAGCATCTCCTGTGCCAGCAACTTCACTGCGGCGTCCCTCTTCCGTCTTCGAGTTCGATTGTGTGTTGGATGTTTACAGCGATGAAGGGGCTGTGGGAACCAGTACGGCGCGGCCGGACAGATCGCCTGAACGCAGGCGATCGTATGCCTCCAGTGCGCTGTCGAACGTGAACGTGGTCACCTCGGCATGCAGCTTTCCTGCACTGGCGAGTTCGACCACCTGACGCAGGTCCTCGATGGTGCCCCAGAACGGCGCCCGAACTTGCCAGCCGTTGACCAAACCAAGGCTTTTGCCGACGGTCAGTTGCCCGCCCGCACTTCCCACGACGACAACTCGGCCGCCGGGAGCGAGAAGCGCCGGAGCGGGTTCGACCGTCGCCTGAGCCCCGACAAAGTCGAAGACCACGTCGGCACCGCCGAGGCTCGCCACAGCCTCTGTCGCTTCCGCGAGCGTCGCAAAACACGCGTGTGCTCCCGATTCGAGCGCGAGAGCGTGTGTCTGGGTTCTTGTCTCGACGGCGATGATGTCTGTGACGCCGAAAGAGCGCAGGATCTGCACCGCCAGATGGCCGAGACCGCCGATTCCTATCACCAAAGCCACAGTGTCCGAGTCGATGACGTCGCTGTTGGTCCGGATCGCATGATATGCGGTCAGGCCGGCGTCGGCGAGCGGAGCGGCCTGCTGGGGGCTCAGCGAACCGACGCGAACGAGAACAGCTTCCGAGGGCACCAGCAGGTATTCTGCCAGCCCGCCCGGATGGCCCAACCCGTTTCCGATCGGGCTGAGTCGGCCGTCCCCACGCGGGACTTTCTCCAAGCAGTAGTTCTCGCGCTCGCGCCGGCAATTGCGGCACCGGCCACATGGCCAAACACCATGAATGACAACATTTTCACCGATCCACGCGTGATCGGCCAGCGGTCCCGCACCGACGACGGTACCGGCAACCTCATGGCCGAGTGTGAGCGGCAACGGGTAATCGAAACGTCCGGCGGGCGAATCCATGACGTGCAGATCCGAGCGGCACAGACCAGCGGCGCCGACTTTGATCAACAGTTGCCCCTCAGCGGGCTCGGGTACGGGGATCTCACGCACCTGCGGAGGCTGACCCCACGCCGTCAGCTGGACTGCCAACATCAGCGCGCCGTCCAACCACCGTCGACAACCAGCGCCTGGCCGGTCATGTACGAGGAGGCATCCGAGGCCAGGAACAGCACTGCGCCGTTTATCTCACCTTCGACCCCGCCGCGGCCGAGCATGGTGTTCTTACGCACCCACCCCGCCGATTTGTCATTGCTGAACAGTCCGTCGGTCATCTCCGTATCGAACCACCCAGGCACGACGGAGTTCACGCGGATCCCCCTGCGTCCCCACTGACCGGCCAATTCCCGGGTCAAGCCGAGTGCTCCGGCCTTGGAGGCCGCATAGCTCGCGCCACCGATCGGGGCCGTGGACACCAGCCCGATCACCGAGGAGATGTTGATGTACGACGCGCGTTCGTTCTCCGGAAGTCGGGTCGAGGCGTAGGTCGCCAGGTGAAATCCGGATACCAGATTGAGCTCGAGTACCGAATTGAATCCCGCGATGGTTTCGTCCTCGGCGTTCGGCGGTCCCGGCATGCCGGCATTGTTGACGAGTACGTCCAGCCGTCCGGACTGTTCGTAACACCTGTCGATCAGGGCGCGCCGATCAGCGTCGTCGGTGATGTCGCAACGAACCGGAACAATTCCCGGTACCTCGGCTGCCAAGTCCTGTAGGCGGTCGAGCCGGCGGGCCGCGGCGTACACCGTGGCCCCGGCACTGGCCAGTGTGCGCGCAAATCCCATTCCGAGACCAGACGACGCACCCGTCACGATCGCTACCCGTCCGGCCAGTCCGAACATCTCGGTCAGCATCTGTCCACCTTCGAATCCGTTGTCTGTCATGGCTTTACTGCGATATCAGGACATCGCAGCGTCAGTACACGGCGGTTCGGCCGCCGTCGACCGGGATGAGCGCGCCGGTCGTGTAGCCGGCCGCATCCGAGGCCAGGTGCGTCACCAGACCGGCGATCTCCTCAGGCCGGCCCAGTCGCCCGGCAGGCAGACGGTCCACGATCTTTCCGATGAACTCGTCGTCCCAGTTCTCGGCCATGTCGGTAGCGAAACCGCCTGGCATCACACAGTTCACCCGCACCGTCGGTGCATACTCCTGAGCAAACGCCCGGGTGAGCGCATTGAGGCCGTTCTTGGCCGCGGCGTACATCGCTTCCGGTGGGCTCGGGCGCTCCGCACCGATACTGGAGATGTTGATGATCGAGCCGCCGCCGGCCGCCCGCATCCGGTCTCCCGCGACTGCCATCAGCCGGAAGGGTCCCTTGACGTTGACCTCGATAGTTTTGTCCCACAGCCCTTCCGAGGCGGAGAGCAAGTTGTCGGCCAGCGGTGCGATGCCGGCATTGTTGACCACGATGTCGAGGCTGCCGAATTCGGCAATGATCTGGTCGACCGCGGGCTCGATACTGTCCCAGTGCCCGACGTGCAGGGCGAACGGGTGAGCGGTTCCCGGGCCGGTGTCACCGAGCGACGCCACCGCTTCGCGGCAGGACTCGAGCTTTCGGCTGGACACGATCACGGTCGCGCCCGCGTCCCGGAGTCCGCGCGCGATGGCCAGTCCCAAACCGCGGCTCGCGCCGGTCACGAGCGCGACCTTACCGGTCAATTCTGGTGTACTCATTTGTGCTTCTTCACCTCGAGGCGGGCAATGGTGCGCAGATGAACCTCGCTGGGTCCGTCTGCAATCTGCAGGGCGCGGGTAATCGCATACAGCCGAGCCAGGATCGTGTCGTTGCTGACTCCGGCGGCGCCGAAGGTCTGCACCGCGCGGTCGACAACCTTGTGCGCAACTTCCATTGCTGCCACCTTGATGGCGGCCACTTCCGAGCGCGCAGACGCGTTGCCCTGGGTATCCATCAACCAAGCCGACTTGAGTACGAGCAACCTGATTTGGTCGATCTCGATGCGGCTGCGGGCAATCCATTCACGCACTACGCCGCGGTCGGCAAGGGGGCCTCCGAACGCTTCCCTTTCGAGCGCGCGCTTACACATCATGTCCAGTGCCCGTTCTGCCATACCGACTGCGCGCATCGCGTAGTGCATCCGGCCGGGGCCCAGGCGTCCCTGTGCGATGGCGAATCCGTCGCCCTCGGCGCCGAGCATGTTTGCAGCCGGTACCCGAACATCGGTGAATTGAACTTCGCCGTGGCCGAGTCGGTCTTGGAAGCCGAACATCGGCAGGTCCCGAATGACCTCAACGCCGGGCGCGTCGGCCGGTACCAGGATCATGCTCTGCTGTCGGTAGGTCGGGCCTTCGGGATCCGACTTGCCCATGAAGATCATGAGCTTGCAGTCAGGATCGAGGATGCCGGAGGTGTACCACTTACGGCCGTTGAGCACGTATTCGTCACCGTCACGTTGGATAGTCGATCGAATGTTTGTCGCATCCGAACTTGCCACGGCCGGTTCGGTCATCGCAAAAGCCGAACGAATACTGCAGTCCAGCAACGGCTTCAACCACTGCGCCTTCTGTTCGTCGGTGCCGAACATGGCGAGGATCTCCATGTTTCCGGTATCGGGAGCCGAGCAGTTGATCGTCTCGTTACCGATGATGGAGCGGCCGACGATCTCAGCCAGCGGAGCGTATTCGAGATTGGTGAGCCCGGCACCGAGTCCGTCGTGCGTCATGAACAGATTCCACAGACCCAATTCGCGTGCCTTCGCCTGCAGATCGCGCATGATCTGGGGCTGTTCGTGCGGGTTGTCGTTGGCAGCGACCTGGGCGTCGTACACCGATTCCGCCGGATAGACGTAATCGGCCATGAAAGATTCGAGCTTGCCGAGCAGTTCCTCGGTCCGCGGGGAATAGGCGAAATCCACGGTAGGTCTCCTTAGGTGATTATCAGCGACGCAAAAGACCAGCGGCCTAGAAGATCTAGGGACGCAGGAGAGCGGTACCGGTCTCGATCAACCGGTTGATGGTGTCGGGCAGCTTCTCCTGGTCCGGATCATGATGGCGACCCTCGCGGTGCCGACGCAGGTTGTGGCCCATGATCGCCGCCATCTTCAACCGGCCGAGTGCGTCGAACCAGTTGAGTTCGGGGAGTGCGGGACCCGCTCCGGTGTACAGCGCGACCAACTCTTCGGCGCTCGGCAGTCCGGTGACTTCCCGACCGACACCGGGGAAGTTCGAACCGTCGGCGAATACCAGAAACCAGCCCAATTCGACTCGTGGATCTCCGGCAGACCAGATTTCCCAGTCGATGAGTGCAACTGGCTCCAGTCCGTCGGAGATGATGTTGCCGAGACGGTAATCACCGTGCACCAGTGTGGGTTCGATAGGTTCGGGAATGTCGGAGCGCAACAGTTCCAACAGACGATCGGCGCCGACAACCAATTCCGGTGGCACTGCGCCCAGCGTCTTGGCCCAGCGCTCGAGCTCGTCTGCCGGTGTCAGGGGATCTGCGAGCCCTGCAATGGTGGCCAGGTCCACCTCATGCAGTCGCGGTAGGACTGCAGCGGCACGACGCATTCGATTGGCAGCGAGCACCGGATCGACGGCCGGGTCGTCGAGCACGGGCTCGAGTGACTCGCCTGCAACAAATTCCATGGCAAACCACGCGGGCTCGATCTCGTCGACGACAACTACGCGCGGCACCGGAACTTCGGTGCCGGCCAGCGCCTGCAGAATATGCGCCTGTCGCAGCATGTCGTGCCTGCCGATGGATCGCTGGCCTTCCGGCACCGCCTTGATCACCACGTCACCGGTCGAGGTGGTGGCGCGGTACGTCAGTCCGGAGTGTCCACCGAGTAGCGGCTGGAAGTCGGTTAACGTCGCGCCGCAGTCCGCCAGTAGTTTGGCGGCGACCCGTTCTTGCAGAGTCGAACTGGTCACGGTCGCGGCTCCCTTGGTAGACCGAGCACGCGCTCGGAGATGATGTTGTGCTGAATCTCGTCGGTGCCGCCCGCAATTCGGTATCCGGGGGCGCCGAGTGCGTGTTCGGACCACGCGAACGTTCCCCATCGACCGGAATCGGCGGTAAGTTCACGGCCGAGCAGCAAACGGGCAACTTCCGACGTTCTGGCCATGGTGTCGGTAGCCAACAACTTTCCGAGTGAGGCTTCAGGACCCGGCTCGTTGCCGGCAAGCATCGCCCCGGCCACCCGCATATTGCTCACGCGCTGTAGATAGCTCCTGGCGACCAGGTCGGCCACCTTGTCCTTCTCGATCTCGGTCAGCTCGCGTTCGAGGTTCTGTGCGAGTGCAATTGCCTGATCTGCGTTGGCCAGACCGAGATTTCCGCCGTCCAGACGTTCGGCCGCCAGCACGGTGAGAGCAACCTGCCAACCCTTGCCGACCGGACCGAGTCGATACGCGTCTTCGAGTTCGACGCCGTCGAGGTACACCTCGTTGAACGAGCTGCCGCCGGTCATCTGCCGGATCGGGCGTATGGTCACGCCAGGTGCGTTCATCGGGACCAGGAACATGGTGAGCCCGGCATGTTTCGCGACGGTGGCGTCGGTACGGCACACCGCAACTCCGTAGTCCGCCACCAGCGCGCCGGAGGTCCATACCTTGTGCCCGTCGAGAGTCCACGTGCCGGCTTCGCTGCGCACCGCCTTGGTGCGGACGGCAGCCAGGTCCGATCCGGCCTCGGTCTCGGAGAACAGTTGGCAGGCAATGATGTCCGTGCGAAGCATCGCGCGCACGTAGCGTTCCTTCTGCTCGTCGGTGCCCCACTGCTCGATGGTGGGCGCGATCAATTGCTGTGTAACCGAGAACATCTCGGTCCGCCGCGGCACGTCGAACGATTCCTCAGCCCGGCGGAAAGCTAACACGTATGACAGCGGCAGACTGCGACCGCCGCGTTCGGGCGGCCAACTCAGTGCTCCCCAGCCGGCATCGAACTTCGCCTGTTCGTAGCGCGAGATTTCGTCGGTGTGCTCGCGCTCTTGCTCGGCGGTCCAATTCTCGAATACCGCCACCGAATCCGAACCAACGCCCCACACCGATTCGGTGCGAGGTGCGGCGACGCCACGCAACCAGGCGATGGCTTCCTCGGTGAACGCGTCGAGACCTGGAATCGTTTGTGGTGTCACTGATCTGCCCTCAGTCGTCTTCGCAAACTCATACGGACAATACGGTGCAGGCACTGATGCCCGGTGCGCCGTATACGTGGGTGAACCCGATCCGGGGAGTACCGGGAACCTGACGGGCACCCGCCTCACCGCGAAGTTGGGTGACTATCTCGTGCACCTGCCGCAGGCCCGACGCACCGATCGGCTCACCGTTGGCGATGCATCCACCGTCGGTGTTGATCGGAATACGGCCGCCAATCTCTGTCTCGCCGGCCGCAATCATCGATTCCTGTTCGCCGGGTTCACAGAAGCCGCACTCGGCCATGTGCATAATTTCGGCACCGCTCTCGGTGTCCTGCAGCTGAGCCACGTCGACTTCGCCGGGGGAGATGCCTGCCTGCTCGAAGGCTGCCCGCGCGGCGTCCGCACTGACACTGGTCGGTTCACCGTTACCTTGCACGGCCGGGCTGAAAACCTCGAAGGAGCCGAACCTTCGGGTGCGATGGGTGATTGCCCGAAGTGTGACCGCTCGCGCGGCGAGCGCTTTGGTTGCGCTCTCGCTGGCAACCACGATCGCGGCGGCGCCTTCTCCGGGTGAGCAGAACATGTAACGGGTGAGCGGGTCGTTGACCATGTCGGCTGTCGCGATGGTCTCGGCGGACATCGCCTCCCGGCGCCAGGCGTTCGGATTGAGAACGCCGTTTCGATAAGCCTTCTCGGCCACGCGGGCCAGGGTGTCGGCCGAGATGTTGTGCTGGCGCATATAGCGCGAGATCTTGGCTCCGAAGAATTGTGTGGTGACCATCAGACCGGCCTCGCCGTATCCGTCCGGCAGGCCCCATTCTTCCGGTCGGGGATCGAATGCCCCCCGTGGGTGCTTGTCGAAGCCGACCGCCAGTGCGATCTCGGCTGCACCCGAGCGAACTGCATTGACCGCCGAGAAGAGTGCGCTACCGCCGGTTGCGCAACCGTTCTTGACGTTGGTGAAAGGTATTCCGGTGAAACCGAGTTCGGCCACCAAGGTGTCGGCCAGCCCGGATCCGTCACTGCCGCCGAAGGCGACCTGGACGTCGGGCCATGAAAGTCCGGCATCATCGAGCGCAGCGCCGATCGCGGTGACGGCCATGGCACGCCCACTCACTCCCGGTTGCCGGCCGAACTTCGAGAGCCCGGCTCCGACGATCGAAATAGGCTGCGTCACTTGGTTGCTCCTTCCTTCGCGTCACGGTCGACGGCGAACCGGGGCACCGGTGAGGTGGCGACCAACGTCACCGGTGCCTGATCCAGTCCGTCGAAGTCTTCACAGTCGATGATTGCCTCGACCTTGATTCCTTCAGGGAGTTCGATGTAACCGACCGCGAAAGGAGTGAACCCTCCGGCGGGCGATACATACGGCGGCGATTTCGGAGGAAAACGTTGAATCGTATACGCCCACAGCACACCTCGGGTACTCAAATCGAGAGGTGCTGCCGTTGGCGTTGCGCACTTGCTGCACATGACGCCGGCCGGAAAGGCCACCGTGGCGCACACCGTGCACCGGCTGCCTTCGAGCACGATTGCTGTCTTCTCTGCCATGCCTATCCCTTCAGGTCTCGGGGTGAATCAGATCAGCGGCCGACCCACACCGGATCACGCTTCTCGAGGAATGCGGTGACGCCTTCCTTGCCGTCTTCCGACTGCAGTGCGTTGCCGACGGCCAAGTGCTCCATGACCATGAGCGACTGGATGTCGGCGTCGAGGCCCTTGTCGATGCACATCTTGGTGAGCTTCATCATGAACGGGCTCTTGTCGGTCAGAGTCGCGGCGAAGTCTGCCACGGTCTGATCGAGCTGATCGGCCGGTGCCGAAGCATTGATCAGGTCGAATGCAGCGGCCTCGGTGCCCGAGAGCAGCTTGCCGGTGAGCATGAGCTCCTTGGTCTTGCGAACCCCGATCATGCGAGGAAGGCGGTAGATCGGGCCGGCGCCACCGAAGAGTGCGCGACGGATGTGGAAGTCGCCGATCTTGGCGTCATCCGATGCGATCGCGAAGTCGCACGAGATCATCAGTTCGAAACCACCTGCGGTGACGTAGCCTTCGAGGACTGCGATCGAGGGTGTGTTCATCGAGTAGAGACGGTCGCAGACCTTGGCCGAAAGCACGGCGACGTCCATCGCTGTGGTGCTGCCGATGAAGTCGGAGAGCAGCTCGTCCAGGTCGAAACCTGAGCAGAACGTGTTGTTGACGCCACGTAGCACCAGAACCTTGAGGTTCGGATCGTTGTCGACCTCGACAATGATCTCGTCGAGGCGGTGCAGCAGTTCAACGGTGACCGCGTTCTTCTTGTGCGGGCGGTTGAGCCAAACCCGTGCGATGTCTCCGTCTTTCTCCAACAGGATGTGGTCGGTCTCGATCATCATGAGCCTTTCGTGTGGATGTAAATTGAACTGGATTCACTTCAGTATGCAGATCGGGTGACGTCGCGTCAATACCCGGCGTCGGTGGCATTTTCCGAACAGTCAAATACCGATCAGTTCTGCGATGCGTGCGCGATGAGTGCGCGAATCGCCCTGTACTGCTTCGTTTCCCAATGCGCGGCGGAAATAGGAGTGTGCCGGGTGTTCCCATGTGAAGCCGACGCCGCCATGCAATTGCACGGCCTCGGCCGCGGCGTCGATGGCCGCGTCGGTGCAGACGGCGCCGGCCACCGCGATCGCCAATCGGGCAGTGCCCGGGGCCTCGTCGTATACGGCTGCGGCATATCTGCTTGCTGCTCGAGCGCGCTCGAGCAGCACGAGTACGTCGGCCAGTCGGTGCTTGACGGCTTGAAACGAGCCGATCGGGCGCCCGAATTGGTGTCGGGTTTTCACGTATTCGACGGTCATCTCGAGCAGGGCGTCGACAATTCCGGTGTTCTCGAAAGCGATTGCGAGCGTCCGTAAATCATGAATCCGAGTACAGACCCGGGCATAATCGTCGGCACCGACCACGGGAACTGCCGGCACTTCCGCTACGGTCAGGTCGGCCTGTCTGCGGGTGGGGTCGACGACTTCGCGCTCGCGCCAGTGCACCTGACCGGCTGTCTTAATTGCGAATATCTGCCGTCCGGCGGCGGTGTCGGCGGAGACGATGACGAGGTCGGCAGCAGCACCACCTACGACGGCCGAGACCTCACCGCTGAGCAGCCAGGAGGATTCACTTTCGACACCGCTGAGTCGATCGGTCGCGGCAGTCAGTGGACTGACGCTTGCCACCGAGGATCCCTCGAGGACGTTGACCAGTAGTTCGTCGACGGGATACGTGGCCGCCAATAGTGCCTGGGCGCCCAGGACCGCCGAGGAAAACACGGGCTCACAGGCCAGACTCCGACCGCACTCTTCGAGAATGATGCCGAGTTCGACCATGCCGTAACCCAGCCCGCCGCGATCTTCTGGCGCAGCGAGCGAAGTGACCGACATATTCTCGATCAATTGCTGCCAGAGGTCCGCCGAGTATCCCTCGGCCGTGTGCGAAGCCGACCGAGCCTGCTCTACGCCGCCGTGTTTCCCGAGCAGCGCTCGAATCGCATCACGAAGCTCCAACTGTTCGGGGCCAGGATTGAGAGCAGCGGGCTCGGAGAGTGGCCTCGGGGGCTCTACCTGGGAAGTAGACGATTTCATATCACTCCACTTGACTTGAGTTCAGTTTGGTTATGGATCGAGACTAGCGCGTCAGGGCCTCGACAAGAAGGGGTGAACCGAACTAAGTTCATCTCATGAGCTCAGTGATCGAAACCTATTACGCGACCGTGGACAGCGGTCGACTCGAAGATGCTGTGGCCTTGTTGGCCGAGAACGTGGAGTTCGCCATGGTCTTGCCCACCGGGGCTAACTACGGGAGTGGTCGTGCGTCAATGCTCGACTACCTGTCGGGTCGCCCTCCGGTGGATCGCAAACACAAGGTCCTGCGCGTTGCAGCCGAAGGAGATCTGCATTTCCTGCATGGGTCGGTGACTGAGAACGGGACCAAGACCACGGGCTATTTCGTCGGTGTCATGCACGTCGATTCCGCCGGTCTCGTCGATCGCTATCAGGTGACCTTCGACGCTGAGTTCAGTTTGATTCCCCCCGATTCGTCCGTCGAAGGAGTTCGCTGATGAGCGAGACCAACCAGACGCCAGTGCTCATCCAGTGGTTCGAGTACATGGATTCCGACGATCCGGACCGCGTGCTGACGATGATCAGCAAAGACTTCGTGATGTCCGTTCAGTTCTCGAAGGGTGATGGTCAGTCTGCCGAGTTCGTCGGCGATCGCGACGGTCTCGTCGCCTACCTGGCGCAACGCGAGAAGAGTGTTCTGATCCACCACATCGACGCCGGGGCATTCGTCGACGGTGTCGAGTTGTCGCTCGGGCGCACCACTCGAGGCGGCGATTTCGAGGCTTCGTTCAACGCCACTGCGCAGCTCGACAGCGAGGGCAAGGTGCGGCGCCTACTGATCGCCCGCACCCCCGAACTGTCCTTCTCCTGATTCCAGCTCCATCCAGGCCGACCTCGGGTACAGCGCAGCCTTGCCGCGCTACCCGGGGACGCCGTAATTCTCCCGCGCTCTCGCACTCCTCCGCGATCTCTATCGCAGGCGCGCGCCGCCAATGTGGCCGGCGACTCTCACTCTTGTCCGGCCGAAACAACTGAGCCGTCATGACCAAAAGGAATCCCTGTGAGTGAACAAGCATTTATCTACGAGGCCATTCGCACGCCGAGAGGCAAGCTGCGAAAAGGCTCATTGAACAGTGTCAAGCCCGTCGACCTTGTAGTCGGGCTGATCCAGGAACTCGGAACCCGTTTTACCGCAATGGATCCCGCAGAAATCGACGACGTAGTACTGGGCGTCGTCTCCCCGGTGGGCGAGCAGGGTGCAGTCATCGCGCGCACCGCGGCCCTGCTCGCGGGATTGCCGGATTCGGTGCCAGGCACGCAGGTCAATCGCTTCTGTGCGTCAGGTCTCGAGGCCACAAACCTGGCGGCGCAGAAAGTTGCATCCGGTTGGGACGACCTGGTGATCGCCGGCGGCGTCGAGTCGATGTCGCGTGTCCCGATGGGTAGCGACGGCGGCGCCATCTTCACCGACCCGGCGACCGCATACGACCTGTACATCGCCCCGCAGGGGATCGGCGCCGACCTCATCGCCACGGTCGAAGGATTCACCCGCGAGGACATCGACGGTTACGCCGCACAGTCACAGGGGCGCGCGGAAAATGCTTGGAATGCAGGCTATTTCTCCAAATCCGTGGTTCCGGTGCGGGACTTCAACGGGGTCGTCCTGCTCGATCACGACGAGCATCGCCGTCCGGGAAGCACCGTCGAGAGTCTGGGCAAGCTCACACCGGCGTTCGAAAAACATGCGGCTACAACCGGTTTCGACGAGGTTGCGCTGCAGAAGTACGTCAACATAGAAAAGATCAACCACATCCACACCGGCGGTAACTCTTCGGGCATCGTCGACGGTGCCGCACTGGTACTCGTCGGCAGCGAAGCCGCGGGTAAGCGCGGCGGCCTGACGCCGCGCGGCCGCGTCGTGGCCACCGCCCAAACCGGTGGTGAACCGACGATCATGCTGACCGGACCTACTTCCGCCACCGAACTCGCTCTGAAGCGGGCCGGACTGACCGTGGACGACATCGACGTCTTCGAACTCAACGAGGCCTTTGCCTCCGTGGTCATGAAGTGGATGAAGGATCTGAAGATCCCGCACGAGAAGACCAACGTCAACGGCGGGGCCATCGCGATGGGCCACCCACTCGGCGCTACCGGAGCCATGCTGGTCGGCACCGTGCTCGACGAACTCGAACGTACCGGCGGACGCTACGGCCTGATCACGCTGTGCATCGGCGGCGGCATGGGTATAGCCACCGTCATCGAACGCGTCTGAGTCTGCACCCCGGTCCGCTCCTCCCTCTGTTGAAGAGAAAGAACATACAGAATCAATGACTGACAACATGATCGGCTGGGCGCTCGATACCGATGGCGTCCTCGTGCTCACGATGGACGACCCGAATCAGGGCGCCAACACGATGAACGCCCTGTACACGTCGTCAATGGCCGCGACAGTCGACCGACTCGAAGCCGAGAAGGACAGTTTCGTCGGCGTCGTGCTCACCTCGGCAAAGCGAACATTCTTTGCCGGTGGTGACCTCAGGGACATGCAGGCTTGGGGACCGCAGGCGAAGAACCCGGTTTCTGCCACCGAGGTCACCACCCACCTCAACGAACTCAAGAAGGTGCTGCGGCGACTCGAGGTGCTGGGCAAGCCCGTAGTGTCCGCCATCAACGGCGTCGCGCTCGGTGGCGGGCTGGAAATCGTGCTGCACACCCACCACCGCATCGCGGCCGACGTCAAGGGCAACCAACTCGGCTTACCCGAGGTCACCCTGGGTCTGTTGCCCGGCGGCGGCGGAATCTCCCGTGTCGTACGGCTGCTCGGCATCCAGGGGGCGCTGGCAAACGTGCTGCTGCAGGGCCCGCGTTTGAGCCCGACACGCGCGCTGGAGTTGGGCCTGATCGACCAGGTCGTTGGTTCGGTGGCGGAATTGCTACCGGCGGCCAAGGCTTGGATTCACGACCACGCCGATGCCATACAGCCTTGGGACACCAAAGGATTCAAGATTCCCGGCGGCGGACCGGCTGACGTGAAGATGGCCCAGGTCCTACCGGTTATCCCGAGTCTCCTGCGTAAGCAACTCAAGGGTGCACCGATGCCGGCACCACGCGCGATCATGGCTGCCGCGATCGAAGGCGCGTACGTCGACATCGACACTGCCGACGAGATCGAGACCCGCTACTTCGTCTCGCTCGTGACCGGCCAAGTGGCCCAGAACATGATCAACGCCTTCTTCTTCGACCTGCAGGCGATCAACGGTGGAGCGTCAAGGCCAGACGGCTACGACAAGTTCACCGCTAAGAAGGTGGGTGTCATCGGAGCCGGAATGATGGGTGCCGCAATCGCATACGTCTCCGCCCAGGCCGGAATCGACGTGGTGCTCAAGGACGTTTCGCTCGACGCAGCGGCGAAAGGCAAGCAGTACGCGGTAGCGCTGGAGGCCAAAGCGCTCGCGCGTGGCAAGACCACGGCGGAGAAGTCCGAACAACTCCTCGCCCGAATCACACCGACCACCTACGCCGCCGATTTCGCGGGCGTCGACCTGGTAATCGAAGCCGCATTTGAATCGGTCGAAGTCAAACACCAGGTGTTCCAGGAGATCGAGAACATCGTCGAACCCGAAGCGGTGCTCGGCTCCAACACCTCCACCCTGCCGATCACCATCCTGGCCGAAGGTGTCGCGCGCTCGGAAGACTTCATCGGAATCCACTTTTTCTCCCCGGTGGACAAGATGCCTCTGGTCGAGATCATCAAAGGCGCCAAGACGTCGGATGCTGTGTTGGCCAGGGTCATCGACTACACCCAGCAGATCCGTAAGACCCCCATCGTGGTCAATGACAGTCGTGGCTTCTTCACCTCGCGCGTCATCGGCAAGTTCCTCGACGAGGCGATGGCCGCCGTCGGCGAGGGCATAAACCCCACGTTCATCGAGCAAGCAGGCGCACAGGCCGGATACCCGGCACCGCCACTGCAGCTCATGGACGAACTGACACTCACACTGCCGCAGAAGATCCGCAAGGAAACCGAGCGGGCATTGCTCGCCGCAGGCGAGACCGTTCCATTCCACGGTTCCAACGCCGTCATGGATCGGATGGTCGGTGAACTCGAGCGCACCGGACGATCCGGCGGCGGCGGTTTCTACTCGTACGACGAGAGCGGCAAGCGCGTCGGCATCTGGCCAGGTCTGCGTGAAGCGTTCAAGTCAGGGTCCACGGAAATTCCGTTCGAGGACATGAAGGAACGAATGCTGTTCGCTGAAGCGCTCGAGACCGTGCGCTGCTTCGACGAGGGCGTGCTGGAATCGGTCGCGGACGCTAACATCGGCTCGATCTACGGTATCGGCTTTCCAGCCTGGACCGGCGGCGTGATCCAGTACATCAACCAGTACGACGGCGGGCTGCCAGGTTTCGTCGACCGCGCCCGAGATCTGGCGTCGAAGTACGGCAGTCATTTCGAACCACCGCAGTCGTTGGTCGAGAAGGCCGAGGTGGGTGAAAAGTACTGAAGTAGTAAAGCACTGAGGTGGCCCGCCTCGATCCGAGGCGGGCCAGATCGCACCACTAACGTTGAAAGCTCCGCTCCCATTCTTCTTGGAACTTGCCGGTCAGCTCGGGAGTGAGCGCAGCGGTGTCCGGTAGAGGGATATCCTGCGCACGTCCGACCGAACCCGAGATGTCCGGCAGAGCACTACCGTATCCGTACGAGAGTGCCTTCTGCCCTGCTTCTGTGACCATGAAGTTGGCCAGTACCTGCGCGGCATTCGGATGCGGCGCGGACGCAAGTACCAAGGAATACCACGGCGTTCCCCAAGCCGGCTCCGGCAGTACCCAGTCCACCGGGGCACCTGTCGCCATCTCCCGCACCAGCGGTTGCACCATCGGGGTTGCGGCAATCTCACCCGAGCTCAATGCTTGGGCGATACCCAGCGAACTCGGGTAGATTCGAGGATTCAGGGCCGCGAGCCGTTCGTTGAAATCGCCGTTGCCCCAATTCTTTTCGAAGAACTGGTACTCGTCGACCACGGCCGCGAATCCGCCGGGGTTCACAACCCCGATCTTCCCCTTCAGTGCGGGATCAAGCAGGTCGTCCGGTGATCGAAGCCCCTGGGGCAGAGCGTCGGTGTTCCAACCGAGCGCGAATATAGCCGCGCTGGTCAGGAAGAACTGGTCGTCGATCACACTTCGAGCGCGATCGTATATCGGATTGTCGAAGGCTGGGCCGACAATCGCCGTCGAGAAGTCGCCGGTTGCGGCGGCATTTTTGATCCAGGACGGATCCGAGGACATGTGAACGTCGCCTACGCCCTTGCCAGTTCGATTCTCGGTTTCGATTCGAGGGTTCATCTCGACATCGGTGCCGCGCGTAACTTCCAAGGTGATCTGCGGATACTGCTGCGCAAATGCAACCCGCAGTGCCTCGAGGTTTGCCGGATGCTGGGTGGAGTAAAGCCGCACGGAACCTTCGGCTGTGGCCGCGGCGACGACGTCGTCCCAACTGCCGGAGGCCAGCGTTGCCATGGTCTCGTTACTGCTGCACGCGGCCGCCACCATCAGCGTGGCGGCCGCAGTCACCGCTATGACCGACCGGGGAAAGATCTTCATGGACGTGCCCTTCTGGCGCTCGTATGTCATAGGTATTTTCCGGAGATCTCGTTGTCGAACCGCGAAAGATATTCGAGAACAAGCAAATTCAGCATTCATTCGAGATGACCTGAACTCGGTTTAGCTGACGACGGCAGTATGCCATGATGTGGCTCACGTCACAATAGTTGGGTGCGTGCAGGTCTTCGATGCCGCCATTGTTGGCTAAACTGAATTCAATACAGTTAGAGTAGGATCGCCATGTCAGTAGTTGCGAGCTGGGAGAGCACTCATGGGTAACGAATTCCCCCACCTATTTTCACCGTTCGCAGTCGGTGGCATGACCATCAAGAATCGATTGGTGGCCTTGCCTGCCGGTACGAGCATGGCCGAAAACGGTGTCCCCACACACGGGGACACCGAACATTTCCAGCGACTCGCGGCCGGTGGAGTAGGTCTGATCATCGGCGGTGCCACCGTGGTGCACCCGACCACGACGCTGCGCTCACGAAAGCTCGTCGAGGCGTACATCGACGAATTCGTTCCGGCCACAGCCGCGAAAGTCGAAGTGATACACCGTCACGGCGCGAAGTTCATCGGTCAGTTGTGTCACCTCGGCCGCGAATTCATCGGCGGCGAATCGGATGCGCCGCCGTCGGCCCCGTCCCCGATAAAGACACCGCGCGATGCCTACCCCCCTCACGAACTCACGATTACAGAGATCGAAGACATTATCGAAGGCTGGCGCATCTCGACCGCGAATCTTGTCAAGGCAGGCGCAGACGGCGCGGAAATCCATGCCGCGCACGGTTATCTGCCTGCTCAGTTCATGTCCCCCTTGACCAACCAGCGAACCGATAGCTTCGGTGGATCGTTCGAGAATCGAATGCGTTTCCCCCGCTTGGTGATCGAGGCAATGCGCTCCGTCATGCCGACCGGATTCGCCCTCGGCGTGCGACTGAGCGGTGAAGAGGAAATCCCCGGTGGAATGCGGATCGATGACTGCGTGCGCATCGCCGAGAATATGACCGAACTCGGGGTCGATTACTTCTCCATCACGCACGGCACCCGCGGGAAATATGTCAAGGACTCCACCAACGAGGACGCTGTCGCAATTCCGTCCGCGTCAAAGGTGCGAGCTGCCACCGGAATTCCCACTCTCGTTGGCCAGCGTATTCGCGACGCCGCCACCGCCGATCACGCGATCAAGTCCGGTTACGTCGACATGGTGGGGATGGCACGGGCGCTCATCGCCGATCCTGACTTGCCCATCAAGTCGCAGACCGGCCGCCTCGACGAGATCCGTGGCTGTCTCGGTATCAATCAGGATTGCCGTGCCTTCGACCCGCATCTCCATTGCGCGGTCAACGCCGAAGTCGGGCGCGGTCGGCATCCGGGTGTTGGTGTCGTCTCCCCGCGCACCAAGGAAGTATTTGTCATCGGCGGCGGGCCGGCCGGACTCGAGGCAGCGCGCGTCGCCGCAGGGCGCGGGCACCGTGTCACACTGTTCGAGCGGAACACCATTCTCGGCGGCGCTGTCCGCGTGGCCGCGGCTGCGCCGCATCGCGCCACCTTGGTCGATATCATCGATTACCTTGGGCGAGAACTCAAACGGCTCAAAGTCGATGTCAACCTCGGTGCCGAAATCGACGCCGACGACCTTGCCGACATCCACTCGTCAGCTGACCACGTCATCGTGGCCACCGGATCGCGGCCGGCCGAACTACCGATCGAACTGTCGGGTCGAGCAGCAGCCACGGTCGACGACGTCTTGTCCGGTCGAGTACCGGAGGTGGCAAGTCGACGCGCAGTGGTATTCGACGAGGGTGACGGATTCTGGCCCGCATACAGCGCCGCCGAAGCGCTCGCCGGCCGGGGCTGGCACGTCACCTTTGCCACCCCGCTTTCTGCATTGGTCTCGCGGATTCCGGCCGAGAGTGCAGGCCCACTTCTCGGCCGGCTCGGTGACGGCGGCGTGGAGTTCAAGATTTGCCACACACTCGTGGTTCCGGAAGATTCCGCGTTGCCACTGATTCTGCGGCCCGTGTTCGGCGGTGGTGACATAACGATTTACGACGCGTTGGCCGTCTGGCACAAACCGCGGATTCCGATGTCGAATCTTGGTCTCGTTGCCGGAGAGTCCGTCAGCGTCATCGGTGACTGCGTCGCGCCCCGTCGGATCAGTCACGCTGTCGCAGAGGGATATCGTGTCGGCGCAGAACTCTAAGTGCGATTTACGGGCCCTGCGATAACGCGGTCCATGCAGTTGAGTTCGATAGCGCACCAGGACGACAAAGGTATCTGTTGGCGGGATCGCTTCGCTAGCGCGCCGCATGTTCCTGCGGCGCAAGTGAGTTCCCCGGTGCAATGTTCGCGCAGTTGGACGGTGCAGGCTTGCCGTTCAAGCGGTCGTCGACCCAGGCGAGCGCACCGGGGAGCCAGAGCATGGCGCCGAGGAAGTGG
>Ga0153995_1000018_pt1 | contig 34264 bp, 47 predicted proteins | sample TSNC079MetaG_FD_104678 | JGI IMG/M metagenome (GOLD analysis project Ga0153995, IMG submission 104678) | Attine ant fungus gardens microbial communities from North Carolina, USA - TSNC079 MetaG | ecosystem: Host-associated > Fungi > Mycelium > Unclassified | place: USA: North Carolina, Lumber... | reverse complement strand
GCGCCGGGCGGACCGTCCGATCCGGCCAAGCGCCGATCTGGCAGCTGTCCCGGTAGCTCAGCAGGATAGAGCAACGGTTTCCTAAACCGTAGGTCAGGGGTTCGAATCCCTTCCGGGACACCACCTAAAACCTAAGAAGCTGTTTTCGTTGTAGAAATCGCGCTAATTCCCGCACCTCGGATTAAGGTGCGGGCGTTTTGTTCTGTTTATGTTGCTGCAGCTTGTCGCTCGCGTGTACGCCCATGGCGGCGCGGTTCGCGGCTCGGGTGTACAGTTCGGCCTGCTTCGAAGACTGCCAGCCGAACATCGCCATCAGCTCAGAAGTCGTCGCACCGGCCTCGGCCGCGCGGGTCGCAGCTGCCTTCCGCAGCCCATGGGCGGAACCTGGTACGCCGGCCTCCGTGCACCGATCCCGAAACCAATTGCCGAATCCGTCCGCGGTAAACGCCTTGCCGTACTCGGTGATCAGATAGGTGAGGTCGCCAGTCTTTGACGCGTCGAGGGAGGCGCGAAGAGGCGGCAGGATTCGGAGCGTCACGGTCTCGCCGGTCTTCTTCGTGCGGATGTTCAGGATCTCGTTCCTGACGTGCTGGCGCCCCAGCACCACAGCGTCCGACCGCCGCAGGCCTGTGTAAAGCAGGATGTCCAGTGCGAGTCGCGCTTTGGTGCCAAGCGGGTGCCGCTCCTCGTAGCGGGCCACCTCGTCGACGGTCCATGTGTGGATGCCGCCGGTTTTGCTCGAGAAAAGCTTCACATCCCGCGCCGGGTTCCGGTCGATCAGGTTCGCGGTCAAGGCGTAGTCGAGCAAGACGCGCATCGTCTTGATGAAGGCGTTTGCCGCTTCGGGCGTCTCTGCTCGGCGCTCGCGGCCCGCTAGAATGGCTGCGCGGGTCAATCGCTCGATCGGGGTGTCTCCGGTCGCGTCGCAAAGCCGGAGCAGGAGGCGTTCGCGAACGCGTTTGGTCGACTGTGCCAGCCGCACAAAATCAGAGGATTCCCGGTACCGGTCGACAAGCCAGCGGAGCGTGTTCGGCTTGGCTGCCGGCCGCGCTCGCTGGACGGTCGTTCCTGCCAGCGCCGCTTGATAGGCTTCCATGAACTCCGGGCTGTCATAGTCGCTCGGCAGGCGCGTTCTGACGCCTTTGCCACGGCGGAAGTACCAAACCGGCCGGCCGTGACGGGTCTTCTCTCGATAGACGTGGGCGTGCAGTTTTCGGGGCATAGGGCCTATCACAGGATGACCGGCTCCAATTCGTCAACCTCGATCTTTTCCTCGGTGACGGTTTGCAAGAGCCGAATGGTGCCGAGCCTGGTTATCTCGACACCTTTCACCTCGAAGCCTGCCTTGGCTGCAGCGCGTATGGCGCGCTTCAGATCCACCTCGGTAAATGTCGCGGCTCGCTGTCCCATCACGTCTCTCCCTTCGGCGCGGGAGAGGCGACATTGTTTCGCCCGCTCGGGGCGATGCTTTCCTGCGCGCTAGCCATGGCCATCGCCACCCCTATATCCAACCGAATGAGCAGAAGCTTTCCCATTGTCCGCATCTGGATCAGCGCCGGCACGACGCAGGCCGTCGGTGATGTCGTGAAGGCGGCTCAGGTTCTCCTGGAGTCTTGGCCGAGAGAATTCACTGAGACCGACGCGCACTTGGCGGCGCGGGAGGCCTGCCTGGAAGCTTGGGAAGGTGACGGCGACCCGATGGCTGCGCGCGCCGCTCTCATTGCCGCCGCGCGTGAGGCGGATATTCTGGCGGAGGTTTGAGGCCATTAATCCGCCAGTTCGTAGACCGTCTCCAGCAGGTTCGAGATAATTTGGGTTCTGAGTTCGTGGGCTTCGTTCGCCTCCGATTGGAGCTCTGGAAGTCTCTTGATGAGGTGGCTGATGCGCTGCTCTGAACTCATGGCAAGCATCTCCCAGATTTCCCTTATCGAGAATCCGGCTGTGGACCACGCCAGAACGTCTTGGATCCTCTGCCGATCTGCATCCGAATAGGCGCGATAGCCATACGCTCTGTCGGGGAGAAGAATGCCCCGCTCTTCCCAGAAGCGAAGCGTGCGGTGAGAAACGCCGAACTCTTCTGCAATTTCCCCGATTGTGTAACGGCTCATAGCAATACCCCGCCGAGCGAAATCGATCGGTATTGTGACGTCCATATTGTCCCATTCCAAGTGGACTCGAATCCTTCGGCTCCGGGGTCATTCGTCGCTGCCTTCGTGCTCGATGAATTGCTGGGTGGGGTCGCTGTCGTGGCCGATGACGCACATCCAGAAGTTAGCCTCGACGACCTCGCGGACCAGTTCGGGACGCACGTTGAAAGTCGTCGCCGCTTCGGCGATCGAGGTCGGGCGTCCCTGCAGGCCGGACCAGGTCTGGATTGCGCCTTCCAGTTGGAAGAGGCTGATGCCGACCTCGCCGTGCTCGACGAAGGTCGCGCGCTCGTTGATCTCGGTGCTCATCCGTTTGCGCCCTCGTGGCTCAGGAGGCGGTCGATGGGCAGGAAGCCGATCGAGGCGATCTCGTCGCGGCGTTCCCGGTTGCGTCGGCGGGCGTCCGCACCGCCAAGATCCCAGCGGACGGCGCCGCCGTTCTGCTGGCGCCAGTGCAGGAAGTCGTTCGCCTTCTGGCGCTGGGCTGGGGTGATGTGGCGGCGCGTGATCATTCCACTGCCCTCGTTGCCATGCTGTCGTACGGGTGGCCGCCAGCGGCGATGTGCGCGTCGAGCATGGCCTCGCGCTCGTCGCGGCTGAGCGGCGTTTTGGATCCGAGGGCGACGATCGAGGTGGGCTCGGCGAGAAGGTCCATGAATGTTGGCGCGCATTCGATGCAAAGCACGCCGTCGAGCGCCGGATAGTATCGATCGCTGACATCGAGGGCTTTGCCGCAGCCCTCGCAGATGAAGTAGTTGCGGCTCATTCTGCTGCCTCCATGAAGAGCGGTCCGAGGTTGGAAGGGGTGACGTCGTCGACATCCTCGACGGCGTAATTGGCCGAGACGAGCGCCGCCGCCATGGGTGGGCAGACCGAGTTGCCGCACATGCGGTTCTGGCTGGTCTTCGTCATCGGCGCGCCGTCGGCGCCGCGATCGATGATGTAGGTGTCGGGGAATCCCTGGGCGCGGAACAGCTCGCGCGGCGACAGCATCCGCATGCCGATGTCGACGATCACGTAAGGCTCACCCTCAATCTCGACGGTGACCAAGCCGAAGCGCGGCTTGGCCGTCACGGTGTGCATGGGGTCGTCGACTGGCTGGCCATCCTCGGCAGCGCCGTAATATTTGGCGATGAAGGCCCGGACCTCGGCGACATGACCGCCGCCGGCGCAGATGGTCGGCGCAGGGGCGTCGATCTCGGCGTCGCGACGATCGCTACCCTTCAGGTTCAGGATGCCGGCCGAGACGACGGCCTGCGTGCTGGCCTGCTGGACGATCGTCGAGATGGGTTCGCGGGCGTCATGGCCGACGACGCCAGTGTTGTGCTGGGCGAGGAACGCGGCAACGAGGCTTAGCCCCGCTCCGCCAGCGGTGACGGTGTGCGCCGGTTCGTTTGCACCGTTGAATGGCTTCTGGGCGTTGCGCATGGTCATCAGATGCGGCGCAACAAGGATCTGATCGGCCTTCGCCGTCATCGTATTCAGCGGCTCGTTGCCAGCCTTCGGCGGTGATTGGCCGGCTCGTCCACCACAGCCAGCAATGACGGGCGCGATGAGGCAGTTCTGGTCCTTCGGCGAGGCCGTGATCGTGTGCATCGGCGCTTCGGCCGAGCGAACCGAGCCTCCCTGCTGGGCGTAGGTGAGCACCGGAGCGATCAGCGCCGCCTCGCCACGATGGGCGGCTGTGATGGTGCGGGTGGGCTCTTCAAGCGAGTGCGCGCGGTCGCCGCCCTGATGGGTGAGCGGTGCGGTGAAGGGTGTCACCAAGCCGAGCGGCACGGCGCCGCCCGGGCGCTTGATGAAGCTGTTGGCCGTGACGGTTGCCAGCGGATCGCTGATCGAGCGGCCGACCTGGTCATGCCGGAAGGACACGACGAAGGGCTGGGCCGCGTCGAGCACATAGCGCCGCACGCCTTTGGCTATCCGCGCCATGGTCGCGTCGGCAAGCGGGCGCTTGGCGCCGATGACGCGCGCCTCTTCCTTCGTCAGGAAGATCGACGGGCAGGGCAGGGACCAGTCGATGATCTCGGAGGCTGTCCGCCATGGCAGCAGCTTGCCGCTCTTCACCCCTTCGGACTTCGGATCGCCATGCGTCGGCTTCGGCCAGATGATGGGCCGTCCGTCGCGGCGGGCGATCAGGAACAGCCGCTTGCGGATCGTCGGCGTGCCATAGTCGCAGGCCCGCATCTCGCGCCACTCGACCTTGTAGCCCAGCTTGCGCAGTTCACCGGTCCACTGCCTGAAGGTCTCGCCCTTGCGGTCGGGGCAGGGCATGCCGTCGGCAAGCAACGGCCCCCAGCCTTGGAATTCTTCGACGTTCTCCAGAATGATGACGCGCGGCTGTACCTGCTTGGCCCAGCGCACGACGACCCATGCCAGGTCGCGGATATTGCGCGCGACCGGCTTGCCGCCCTTGGCCTTGGAGAAGTGCTTGCAGTCAGGGGAGGCCCAGAGCAGGCCGACCGGCCGGCCTTCGGTCACAGCATGCGGATCCACCTTCCAGACATTGTGCGGCAGGTGCAGTGTGCCGGGATGGTTCGCCGCGTGCATCGAAAGTGCCTCGGCGTCGTGGTTGATGGCGATTTCGGGGGAGACCCCGAGCGCCATCTCGATGCCGGTGGACGCGCCGCCGCCGCCGGCGAAGCTGTCGACGATGATCTCTCTCATTGTGCTGAGTCCTCGACGAGCCATGCCTCGAGCGCTGCCAGCAGGGCTTCGTCGTGGGCGCGTTCGGTGGTGATGCGCAGGGCGACAGAGACGACGCCGGCCACCTTGACGATGGCCGAGCGCGGCACCGGCTGGCGCAGCCGCTTGGCCGCGCAGATCTGTTGCCAGGTCTCGCTCATGTCGTCGGCGGCCTTGTTGAGGGCCGCCTGCTCGGCGGGAGTGATCAGGGCCATGGCGCGAAGCCGATGGCGAGGATGATGACCAGGCCGGCCATGGCGGGCAGGAAGGCAAGCGCCAGCCATGTGTCGCAATCGCTTCCGCAGATCGCGTCAGTAACTTCCATCAGGGTTTTCATGGGGATCTCGTCGAAGGACATGATCGTCCGGCGACGCGGCTTCGGCGGGGGAGGGGCAGGACCGAAGCCGCGCTGGCCTGACGATGATGTCAGGCGGCGATGCGGTCGGTCGTGCGGCGCTCGGCAAGCTGGCGAGCTTCGGGCGCGTGCAGCAGGATCTCGCCCTGGGTGAAGCCGCAGAGCTTGAGATGGTCACTGTCGCAGCTGCCGACGATCGAGGTCCGCTCGATCATCTCGGACGCCATCAGGTCGGCGACGCGGTTGGTGCGGCGCGCGGTGTCGAGGGCGGTCTCGTTGCGGGAATTGCGGCGAGCGCGCAGCGGGGTGTTCGGGATCATGGGTTGCTCCATCGTGAACCGGGGCCGGTTCGGCGCGCCAGGCTCAATGCCTGCGCCGATAGGAACAAAAATACCAATACGGTATTCTATGTCAATACCATTTTGGAATAAGTCGGTATGCGGCCTCTATCCGGCCGAGAACTTGCCGATGTATCTGCCAAGCACGTAGAGGTCGTCGATGCCGATAACTCGCGGCTCGTGACGGGGATTGTCTGAAATCACGCTAACTAGGACGTCGGGGTCCGACGGCTTGGAGATCACATCCAGGCGCTTGAACATGATGCCACCGAATTGGTCGGCAACAGCGTAAATGCCGGGTGGCGATGGCACGCGATGGCGAAGGTCAATGAAGCCGACCTCGCCGGCAAAAAGTGTCGGCTCCATGGAATCGCCCTGCATAGGGAAGGCAGCCGCATGCTCTGGGCGGATGCCAAGGCGAGCGAGAATCCACGCGGGAAGTACCCAAAAGTCTTTCACCACCTCCGCCGCGAAGCGCGCGCCATTGGGTGATGAAGCTTCCGAAATCATCGCAATCCCACCAGCGCCCAGACCGGCGGTGACGTCGATTTCTGCGATGCTGTTTTTCGGAATGCCTTGCCGGCCTGTTTCTGACCCGACCGTGGCCCGGTGATCGGGGTCCGCGTCCGGCTCGAACTCTTCACCCAAGGGAACTCTTTGAAGCTCGTCAGGCGACTTGGATGCAGCGAGGATTGCCTCATCAAAGAGAAGTTCCTTGGCAGTAACGCCTAAAGGTGCGGCAAGCCTCGTTGCCCACTCCATCGTCAGTTTGCGCTCACCAGCCTCAAGACGACGGATCTGGGGTTGCGTCGTCTCAGCCAGTTCGGCGAGCGCCGACTGGGTGAGGCCTTTTTGCTCTCGGAAGTGTTTCAAGCGGCTCATGCCGAAATGGTATGTGAGCGTGTCCGGTATAGCTAAGTCCGTTTTGGTATTTTCTGATTGCAGATTGAATACCGTTTTGGCATACACTGTCGCCATGACGCTCACCGACTACCTTGCAGAACAGAAAATGTCGCACGCGGCCTTCGCAGAGCGCATCGGCGTCTCGCAAGCGGCGGTGACTCGATACGCGCGCGGCGCCCGATTCCCGCATCGCGCAATCCTGGCAAAAATCAGAGATGCCACCGGCGGAGCAGTGACAGTTTCGGACTTCTTCGAAGCTCGCGAGGCCGCTGCATGACCCCCGAGGATCTGCTGCGCTTCGCCGAGGGCTCCGACTTTCCGGCTGTGGCCGGACCGAGAAGCGATCGAGACCGATCTCCCTCGATCGTGACTGCCCTGCGCGCCGTTGGCCGGCGAGTGGGTTGCTTCCTCCCCAGACTTGGAGCGGGCCGGGATCTCCTTCAGCCGCGCCCGCTCCATTTTGGCGGCGATGATCATCCTGATGGTCGACATCTGCGCGGGCCTCCCTGAGCGGCTTCTGACACTCCCTCTTTGACAGACAGAACCTGCCACCGCAGCGAAAAAACCAAGGAAAGTTTTTCGTGACCGATATCGCTTTGCCGAATAGTACGTTCAAGATCTTGTCGGGATACGTCGCCAATGCCGTAGAATCGGCTGGCGGCCGCGCCAAGGTCGCCGCGCTTCTGGGCCTCGATGAGAGCACCCTGTCGAAGGCTTGCCGCGAAAACTACACAGAGATGCTTTCAAGGAACCGCTTGCTGTTGCTCGGCGTCAGCGGGGGTGGCGCCGATCTCGCCCGCTTCTTTGCATCATACTCCCACGTCGAGGTCGTCCCGTTCGACGATGGGCCGAGCGCGGGCGCCGTGTCGAACCACTTGATTTCGGCCATTGGCAAGATTGCGAAAGAGCATTCCGAGGCGATTCACGCGCTTGTTGGTGCTGCCGAGCGCGGAACCCCAAGCGCATATCGTGAAGCAATGAAAGAGATTTCCGAACTAAATCGGGAACTCGACCAGGTCGTGAGAACCCTTGCCTCAACCATGGCTCAGGGCTCCTGACATGCGCGCCGCCCAGCAGACGCGCCGAGACCTGACCTGGAAGGTCATCGGAACGGTCGCGCTTTGGCTCACCAGTGCCGCCGCCCTGTTCCTCACCGGGGCAAGGATCGTTTCCACCACCATCGAATGGGTGAAGTCATGACCTGGATGCAGACGCGCTCCGGCCTTGCCGTCGATCTGGCCCGGCCGGATCTTTCGGCGATCGACATCATGGTCGATATCGCTATCCCGCTCTCGCTGACCAACCGCTTCGCCGGGCACACCGCACGGCTCGATGGTGCGGGCTTCTCGATCGCCCAGCATTCCAATCTGGGCGCGGACGCCGTGCTGCAGGAAACCGGCGGCGACACAGACGCGGCGCTGGCCTTTTTGCTGCACGATGCGCATGAAGCCTTCATTGGTGACCTGACCTCGCCGTTCGTTGCAGCCCTCGACTTCCTGGCGCTCGACAACGGCATCGTGCGTCGCGCCACGAAGGTCATCAAAGGCCGCCTCGATAGCGAGATTTACAATCGCCTCGGCCTCACCTGGCCGCGCTCGCCCTATCACCAAGGCATCGTTGCAGACATGGATCTGCGCATGCTTCGGCGCGAGCGCGACGAGCTGATGAGCCCGCCGCCCAAGCCCTGGATGAGCGGCGTCGAGTCCGCTGCGCCGATCCGCAGCCTCGAGGCGGATGACTTTCTCCGATCCCGGCCGCGCGATGTGGCGCGGGATTGGATGGCCCGCCTCCGCGCCTGGCACCCGCGCCATGTCGAGGCCCAGACTGGGGGAGGCGAGCCGTGGCTGATCCCATCCTGACACTCGATCTCTTCATCCATGGCCGCACCGAGCGCGCAGTCCGTGCCTCGCGCGATGGCGATGTCCGATCATCGTGCTGGCTGGCGCTCGTCCATCTCGACGTGGCGATGAAGGGCGACGCCCGCGCGCTCGTCACGCTGCCGCGCTGGCTGGCCGAGCAGGAAGGCTTGGCCGGCGGTTCGGCCGAGGCCGGCCAGCAAGAGCTTTTCGGAGGCGCATCGTGACCGGCGAAGACGACACGTACGACCCGTACGCGACCGGCCGCGCCCGGCCCGGCCGTGACCTGAAGCCCGATTCCGAAGAGAGCAAAGACGGCTACATCAACGGCGTTGCCGCTGCGCAGCTGCGCTCGATCGTCGAGCGGATCGAGCGCCTCGAGGAAGAGAAAAAGGCGATCGCCGACGACATCAAGGCCGTCTACGGCGAAGCCAAGGCCAACGGCTACGACACCAGGGCGCTGCGCAAAATCATCGGCCTCCGCAAGCAGGATTCCAACGAGCGGGAAGAGCAAGAGGCGATCCTCGAACTCTACAAAAACGCATTGGGGATGGTGTGATCATGGTCGATGACGGATTTATCGAAATTTTGCCGGCCGCCAAAGCTCTCGCTGCAGCTGCCACGGTCACGATGGCGGCGACCGAGCTTGGCCGCAGTCAGTCGCGCTTCCTGTCGATTACCTTCCATGTCGATCGCATGGAGGAAGGCGCTCGGAAGGTGCTGGAAGGCCCGCGTTTCAACGTTGCCTTCAATCCGAGCATGCGCTGCCTGAGGATTCGCGCGGCCGACGGCATGGGCAAATTCGAAATGCGAAAGGCGCCTCGCGGCTTTGCGGTGACGCTGCGGATTCCCTTGCCTGAGGGCATCGCCTTCTATGCCAAGCGCATTCCGGTCGAGGCGGATATCGGTCTGTCTCATCGCGAGTTGCTGATCGACTTGCCAGAGGCCTTCCGGCCGGCGAAGGCCGCCGCAATCGATAGCAGCGAGGCTTTCGACATCCGTCGCGAGATCGTTGACAGAACGGGTGGCGACAGGACTGCCAGCCTGATGGGCGACCCGCCGCCAGGTCGGAGCGCGTTGGACCAAAAGAAGGGGCGGAAATGACCGTCGCCTTCCTTCCTCCCGAGCCCGGTTGGCTGCCCGGCGACATCCCGGCGCCAGTCGGGCATTTGCCGTTTCACGACCTTGCAAATCTGTTCCCTCTGATCGAGGGCGAGGCGTTTGACGACCTCATGGCCGATATCGCAGCAAACGGGCTGCAAGAGCCGATAGAGCTGCTCGACGGCGCAATCCTCGACGGGCGCAATCGCTACCGCGCCGCGCTCGCTGTCGGCGCGACGGTTCACACGCGGCAGTTCCGGGGCAGCGACCCGCTCGCCTATGTGATGTCGAAGAACCTGCACCGCCGGCAGCTTTCGCCAAGCCAGCGGGCGCTCGTCGCCGCGCGCGTCGCCACGATGCGCCAAGGTGAGCGGACCGACCTTGCTGATCCTTCCGCAAATTTGCGGAAAGTCAGCCAGGGCGAGGCGGCACGTGTCGCCAACGTTTCCGATCGCAGCGTCACCACGGCGCGTGACGTTCTCGCCCATGGAGCGGCCGAGCTGGTCGCCGCAGTCGACGGCGGACGGATCTCGGTCTCGGCGGCGGCGGACTTGGCGTCGCTGTCGCTGGCCGAGCAGAAGCGCATTGTCGACAGCGTCGACCCGCGCGCTCTTGGCGCCGCGATCAAAAGGCTGCGGGACGCGAAGACGGCGGAGAAGAAGGCGAAGCGCGCCGGGCGCGAGGCAGCCCTTGCCATCAAACAGCGTGCGCTGCCAGAGAAACGCTATGGCGTCATCTACGCTGACCCGGAATGGCGTTTCGAGCCCTATAGCCGCGAGACCGGCCTGGATCGCGCCGCCGACAATCACTATCCGACCACGCCGACCAACGACATCGTGTTGCGGCCAGTCGGTAGCATCGCGGCCAACGATTCGGTGCTCTTCCTCTGGGCGACGGCGCCAATGCTGTTGTCCGCAATTCGCGTTCTGCAGAACTGGGGATTTGAGTACAAAACTCATTTCGTCTGGGGCAAGGACCGGATCGGCAACGGCTATTGGAACCGGAACCGGCACGAATTGCTGCTGATCGGGACGCGCGGCAACATCCCTGCGCCGGCCTTGGGCGAGCAATGGGATTCGTTGCTCGATGCGCCTGTCTGCGAGCATTCCGCGAAGCCGGAATGCTTTGCCGAGATGATCGAAGCCTATTTCCCGAACCTGCCCAAGATCGAGCTGAACGCCCGCCGCGCGCGGCCGGGCTGGGACGTCTGGGGCTTGGAAGCGCCGGAGGTATCGGCATGACCCGACGAACTTCCTCCAAACGAAATCGAGTCAAGCGCGGCGGCCGTCGTCATTTCGCTAAGCGCCGCGCCGAGCTTTCCGAAGAACAGGGCGGGCTGTGCATCTGGTGCGATGAAGCCATGCGGGGCGAGGCCGCCAGCGGGCAGCCTTATCCGCGGCTGATGGCGACCATCGATCACATCATTCCACGCGCCGGCGGGGGCACCAACGTGCGCACGAACCTCGTTGCGGCCTGCAGCAGCTGCAACAACCGACGCGGCGACATGCCGGCCGGCGCTTTCGCCATGTTGACGAAGGGCCTGCGCTTTGTCGGCGCCGGCTTCTTCGCGGAGCCATTGCCATGCCGGTGAACATCAACCTCCGCATCAGCGACCGCGCATGGAACAGCATGGCCCGCGCCGCGCGTGAGCATGGGATCTCGTTGCCCGAACACCTGCGCCTGGTCATCGAGGCCGATGCGCGCGTCTACGACGTCGAGGATCGCGATGGCCGCCCGGCCGGGCCGATCGCGACCGAACTGCGCCCGCGAAAATGGCGCGAAGTGACCATCATCCACGATGTTGCGCCGGTTCGCAGCGTCACGGCTTCGTTCTTCGGCGACCCGCCGCCGGGACGCAGCGCGCTCGATCAGAAAAAGGTGCAGCATGAGCGGGCCTAGGCTTTCCATTATCCCACGGCTGGCGATCGTCGATTCGCGCCTGACCGCGACCGCGCTGCGCGTCCTCTGCATCCTCGGCAGCCACACCGATAGCAACGGCTGGTGCTCGCGCAGTCAGGGCCGCGTGGCTGACGAGCTGGGCTGCAGCCGGACAGCCGTGAACGGGGCGATCAAGAAACTTGTCGAATGCGGCTACGTCCAGCAACGCGCTCTTGTGCGCAAGGATGGCGGTGATCGGTCGCATGAATATCGCGTGCTTCTCGACGGGATTCAGCCTTCGGAATTCATCAACGATATTGATGTCTCGGCGGCTTCATCTTTCGATGATGCGTCATCTGACGTCGACCCCTGTCAGATTGGCGACACCCCCGTGTCATCCCTGAACGAACACCCCGGTGTCACGTCTGGGCTGACACCCAATAGAACGATCCCTTCTTCTTCTGAACGAAAGGAGAGAGAGGCGCGCGCGCCGACTGTCTCGGGATCGGAAGTGCGGGCCAAACTGGAAGCTGGCGCCGAGCGGGCCGCGCTGGCAGAGACGGCGCGGGCCGACGATGCCTTCATGTCGCAGTTTCGGCAGTGGCCGAAGCACGACACGGACAACATCGTCCGGTCGCATGGCAGCTGGATGCGGCTCTCCGAGGCTGATCGAGCTGCCGCGAGCGCCGCAGTTCCCGTGTTCATCGCAAAGCTTCGGATCGACAAGGCGCACTGCCGGTTCTTCACGTTCATCGAAGAGCGGAAATGGCTGGATCTGACGACAAAGCCGGGCGTCGCCTCGCCGAACAGTGTCCTGCTGACGATCGACCCCGGCACCGACCTTTGGTGGGCAGTGTTCTGGCGGCGATGGAAGGCGGGCGAGCGGGTCAAGTTCATGTTTGACCAAGCCTTTCCGATCGGATCGCAGCCGCGACAGGGCATTGGCGTTCCGGCTGGGGCCGTGCCGAAGCCTGACGAAACCGGCGCCCTGGTGACGATCGCCTTGCGCGACAAGGGCGGCGCCGTGACGCCGGAGTTCCGGGCATGGGCGGAGCGGATGGCGAAGGACTTCCTCTTCCGGTTCAACGCGAACGACCTGCGCATGCCCTTCATCAAGGTACCCAGCGAATGGCCGTCTGGACATGAGGGCATGTCGGAGAACGGCGAAGGCAATCTTGGAAAGGCGAGCGGATATTGAACATGGTCATTCGAAATGAAGTCGCCGCAGCGCCTCGATCCGACGCTGACCATGGGTGCTGGTACATCGCGCGGACGGAAGCGCGGCGCGAATCGGATGTGATCGCGGCCCTCGTTGCTGCGGGTCTGGAGGCCTATGCGCCGTACGGCGTTCGATTCGGGGCGCAGTCGAAGTTCCATAGACGCCCAAGGAAGGTGATTTCGCCGCTCTTTCCCCGCCTCATTTTCGTACGCGGCGCACCCGCAATGGCGATCGTGGATGTGCTTCACACTGTCCGGCAAGCGGACGGCCTCATGTGCTGCCGATCCATCCCGCTGCGAGTGAGGCAGGCCGATGTCGAGCGCCTCCAAGCCAAGGAAGAGGCTGGCGTTTACGATCTGACGCTGGACAAGATCGCAAGGGGGCCTGATGGCCTGATGCTGCTCTCTAGGGTCGAGATCATCGACGGGCCATGGGTCTACCATGGCGGCATAGTCAAGGCCCTCAGTGGCGAGAAGGGCCGTGCTGTCGTCGAGATGAATGTGTTCGGCCGAGACACGCCCATCGAGCTGCCCGTTGACATCCTTCGGATCGTGATCTAGCTCTCGAAACAGGATGAGGCATGAGATCTTGTGCGACCTACCTAGGTAGGGGATCTGCACTGCATGCCCCCCGGTGACGGCAAATAGCCGGCCACCGCTAGTGCGACGCTATGGCCCGGATGCAGAGATGCAGACCGGGCCTTTTCGTATCTAGAGGTATGCGCCCGACAACGAGACATAGCGATCGTGTATGATCGCGATCGTGGTTCATCCCGACAGCGTGGCTATACCGCCAGCTGGGATCGGGCGTCGCTGCAGTTCAAGCGCACCCACCCGCGCTGCCTGGGCTGCGCGGCAGTTGGCAAGGTGACCGCGGTCGAGGTCACAGATCACGTCGAGCCGCACCGAGGTGATCAGACCAAGTTCTGGGACCAGCAGATGTGGCAGCCGTGCTGCCGCTGGCACCACGACGTGGTGAAGAAGCGCCTCGAGGCGATGTTCGATAGCGGCGAGATCCCTGTCGCCGACCTTTGGCTCAACAGCCGTCCAGCCCAACGCCTTACCCGCCGCCTACAGCCGCGTCGCCTCGACGCCGACGGATGGCCGACGGGGTAGGGGGTGGTCGGATCTCTGGTGGCCGATGGGGCCCCGGACCGCTCAGGGCAAACGTGTGTAGCGAGCGGTAATTGGAGGCAAAAAGCCACGCTTCGGGTGGTGAACTGAGATCGGGACGCTGATCGTGCGTGGACGGAAGCCCCAGAATTCGAACGTCGTACCGCTGACCGAGGACGTTCGGCGGCTCGACTTCGAGGCGTCGGCCAAGGCGAAGGCGAAGAGCCTGAAGCCGCGCGGACTGGACCGCGATGTTTCGAAGGTCTGGGATCGCCTGGCGCCATGCGTGTGCCACCCGACCGTCAATCGCCTGGCGCCCCATATGGTCGAAGCCTTCGTGATGCTCTGCCGTTGCATCGCCCGGCACGAGCGGCTTCGGACCGTGATGGAAGGCGAGGGCGAGACCTACGAGACGCAGACGCGCAACGGCACGCAGCTCAAATCCCGACCGGAGGTCGGCCAGATGAACGAGAGCTTCCGCCAGGCGCTCACTCTGCTTCGTGATTTCGGGCTGACGCCGGCCGCGGAGCGCGGCATCCGGGCGACGTCCGACCAGGGAGACTTCGATTTCAACGATGGTGACTTCGCTTGACCGACGTCGTCACGAAGTGGGCTGAGGATGTCGCAGCTGGGCGCATCGTCGCCGGCCCGAATATCCGCAACACCGCCAAGCGCCATCTGACCGACCTAGAGGATGGCGCGAAACGGGGCCTGTTCTGGGACAGGGCCGCCGCCGAGGATGCGATCGGCTTTTTCCCGCGCCGGCTTCGTCTGAATGGCGGCGACTTCGAGGGCAGGCCTTTTGATCTGCACCCCAGCCAGGCCTTTCGGGTCGGTTCGATCTTTGGCTGGAAGTGGCGCGATACCAATCTGCGCCGGTTCCGTCGTTTCTATGATGAGGAAGGCAAGGGCAACGGCAAGAGCCCGATGCTCGCCGGTATCGGTCTGCTGGGGCTGGTCAAGGATCCGGAGCCGCGCGCCGAAATCTATGCTGCGGCGTCGAAGAAGGACCAGGCCATGGTGCTGTTTCGCGACGCGGTCGCTATGCGGGATCAATCGCCATCGCTCAAATCGCGCGTTCGGTCGCACGGCATCGATCCGGTCTGGCAGCTGTCCTATGCCGGTCGCGGCAATGACCGCCGCTTCTTCAAACCGATCTCATCCGATGACGGCCAGTCAGGGCCGCGCCCACATTTCGCGCTGTGCGACGAGGTGCATGAGCACAAGAACCGCGACACGATCGATCTGCTTGAGCGCGGCTTCAAGTTTCGCAAGCAGCCGCTGCTCGCCATGGCGACCAACTCCGGCACCGACCGCAACTCGATCTGCTATGAGGAACACCAGCACGCGGTGAACGTCGCGGCCGGGCTCATCCAGGACGACACGACCTTCTCCTTCGTCTGCTCACTCGACGAGATGGACGATTGGGAGAACGACCCTTCCTGCTGGGGGAAGCCCAACCCGCTGCTCGACGTCACCATCACCCGCGACTATCTCGCGGGCGTCGTGGCGCAGGCAAAGGCGATCCCCGGCAAGCGCAACGGCATTGCCCGATTGCACTTCTGCGAATGGACTGATTCCGAGTCGGCTGCATTTTCACGCGAAGCCTGGATGGCCTGCGTCGGTGATGTCGACGTCGATGAACTCGTGCTTGCCGGCTATCCCTGCTACGGCGGCCTCGATCTGTCCCGCGTCCGCGATTTTACCGCCTTCACCCTGACTTGGGTGCTCGACAGCACCAAGGATCAGGAGGTCTTCGTATCGAAGACCTGGTTCTGGACACCGCGCGAGACGCTGTCGCGACGAGCTGCCGAAGATGGCGCCCCCTATGACGTCTGGGAGCAGCAGGGCTTTATCGAAGCGGTCGCCGGAGACCGCGTTTCCTATCGGTGGATTGCCGAAGCGCTCGCCCAGATCTGTGCCCGAACACATCCAGTCGAGATCGGCTGCGACCAGTATGGCCTCGAGCAACTGCGCGACCACATCAACGATATCGGCGCCGATCTGCCGCTGACCATCCATCCGCAAGGCTTCCAGAAGCGGATCATCGAGAAAGAGCCGGGCGCGCCTGAGGGTGAGCAGGAGGTCTACCTCTGGATGCCGGACAGCATCAACAAGCTCGAGAATGCGCTCTACGAGAAGCGCCTCCGCATCGATCGCAATCCGATGATGAATAGCTGTGCGGCGTCGGTCGTCTATCACGAGAACAGGACGGGACATCGGATGTTTGCCAAGGACAAGGCATACGGACGGATCGACGGCATCGTCTCCAAGGCGATGTCGATCGGCGTCGCGACCCTGCGCAGCAAGCGTGTCGTCACATCGCCCTGGGACGATCCCGAGTTCAGCCTGGTGCCGGCATGAGATTTCTCGGGCTGCGCGTGGAGCGGGAGGCGCGTTCGGCCGCCTCGCTCGAGAACCCGACCATACCGGTAAGCGCCGAGAACTTCCTGGGTTTCTTCGGCATGCAGGGTACGACGCTGCCGGCGGTTACCACCGATACGGCGTTGAAGGTGCCGGCCGTCATGGCGGCGATCGCCTTCCTGTCGCGCACATTGGCCGCGGTGCCGAAGCATGCCTACCGCGAAACGGTCGATGGCCCGGTCCGGGTCAAGGGCAAGCTCGGCATGATCGTTCACAAGAGTCCGAACGACCAGATGGGCTCCTTCAAGTTCTGGCAGTTCTTCTGGCAGCAGGTGTTTACAGGCGGACGAGGGCTCGCCTGGATCGAACGAAGCCGACCGGGATCGGCGGGAATCGAGGGGCTCTGGCTGCTCGATCCGACCCGCACCACCATCCAGCGTGATGGTGTCGAACTCGCCTATAAATCCGATGGCAAGATCTATCCGGCCGCCGATATCATCGACGTCCCCTTCATGCTCCGGGCCAACCAGCTCTCGCATTACGGGCCGATCAATCTCGCCTCAAAGGCGATCCAGTTGGCGCTGGCGATGAACGACTATGCCAGCACGTTCTTTGCCGGCGGCGGCGTTCCGCCCTTGGCCTTGACCGGGCCACTGCCTGCGGGCGCGGAAGCGCTGAAGCGGGCGATGGCGGATGTTCACCGAGTCATCGACGCCGCCAAGCAGAGCGCGAAGCCGATCTTTCCGCTGCCGCCCGGCTATGATCTCAAGCCCGTCGGCTTTGACCCGGAAAAGGGGCAGATGACGGATGCTCGGCGGTTCCAGACGGAGGAGATCGCGCGAGCTTATCAACTGCCACCGGTCTTTCTGCAGGATCTTTCGCGCGCCACCTTCACCAATGCCGAACAGCAGGATCTGCATCTGGTCAAGCACCTGATCGGTCAGTGGACCCTGGCGCTCGAGGATGAGCTGAACCTCAAATTGTTCGGACGGCTCAACCCCAACCGTTACGTCGAGCACAACCTCGACGGATTGATGCGGGGCGACTTCAAGAGCCGGATCGAAGGGCTTGCCCGCGGCGTCCAGTCGGGACTGCTGACGCCGAACGAGGGCAGGGCGATCGAGAACAGGCCGAAGCACAAGAACCGAGCCGCCGAAGAGCTGTTCATGCAGGGCGCGACGGTCGAACTCGGCAGCGCCTCGAAGGCGGGCTCTTCGCCAACTGCACCAACAGATCACGCACCAGCAGGGGACGATGGAGTGACGAATGACGACGAGGCCTGAAGCGGAGCAGAGATCGCTCGTGTTGCCCGTCGAGCGACGGGCGGACGGCGACACGACCACCCTGTCGGGCTATGCCGCCATCTTCGGTGAGGTCGCCGACATCGGCGGCTATTTCAACGAAGTGCTGGCGCGAGGCGCCTTCACCAAGACGCTGCAGACGGCAGATGTCCGGGCCTATTTCGATCATGACCGCGGTCGCGTCCTGGGGCGCTCCTCTGCCGGGACACTGCGGCTGCTTGAGGATGGCAAGGGGCTCGCGGTCGAGATCGACCTTCCCGATACCTCCGATGGCCGTGACACCCGTACGCTGATCGAGCGCGGTGATATCAGCGGCATGTCGTTCGGCTTCGTGGTGCTGCGGCAGGAATGGGACGAATCCGGCGAGATCCCGCTTCGCACCATCCTGGAGGTCGAGCTTCGAGAAGTCTCGATCGTTTCCGAACCAGCCTATGACGGCACCACAATTGCCCTTCGCTCGCTCGACAGTGCGCGCAAGGAACGGCGCCAGCAGAATTTCAGCGCGGCCGCCATGCGCCGCCGGCTGAAGACAGACCTGGATCTTCGGATCCGGAGTAAAGCCTAGGCCTCGCGCCGAAGCCCAAATCCCCTCCCACTTGGAAAGGATTGACCGATGTCCAATCGGATCAAGGAACTGCGCGAGAAGCAGGCCATCATCGTCACCGAAGCTCGCGAACGGCTCGACCAGATCGGCGGCGAGACCGATGAGACCCGTGCAAAGGAACTCGAGACCCAGCACGACAAGGCCATGGCCGAACACGATCGGCTGGAGAAGCTTATCGAACGCGAGGAACAGCTCATTGCCGCGGAAAAGCGTCAGGAAGAGTTGCGCGCCCGGCAGCGGCCGATCCCGCCGGGCGGCGAGGCTCGCGGCCAGGACGCCGATGACAACCTCGAATACCGCGAGGTCTTTCACAAGTTCCTGTCACGCGGCGGTGATCCGGGCGAACTCTCGGCGGAGGAGCGCGGTGTGCTTCGCGCCGGCTCGGTTCCCAATGCCGAGTTCCGCGCCCAGTCGACCACAGGCGGCGGCGGCTCCGCCGGCGGCTACACCGTCCCGGTTGAACTGGCCGACGAGATCATCAAGTCGATGAAGGCTTGGGGCCCGATGTATGACGAGGACATCTGCACCGTCTTCAATACGGCCTCGGGCGTGCCGATGAAAATCCCGACGGTCGATGACACTGCCGTTACCGCCACGGCCCGCACGGAGGGCGCCGCGCTCACCGATACCGGTGACAAGGACGTCACCTTCGGCCAGAAGTCGCTCGACGCCTACGTGTTCGATACCCACTTCGTCCGCTTCTCGTTCGAACTGGCACAGGACTCGATGTTCAACGTCGAGACCCTGCTGGGCAGTCTGCTCGGCGAGCGGCTCGGGCGGATTGCCAACAGCCAGCTTTCGGTCGGGACCGGGACGAGCGCGCCGAACGGCGTGGTCAATGCGTCCAGCCTCGGTCGGACCTCGGTTGCGGCTTCGGCCATCACGGGGGACGAGATCATCGATCTCGTCCACTCGGTCGACCCGGCGTATCGCCAGTCACCCAAGGTGCGGTTCATGTTCAACGACCTGACGCTGGCGGCTATCCGCAAGCTGAAGGACGGGCAGGGCAACTATCTCTGGCAGATGGGCGACGTCTCGAAGAGCCAGCCCGGAACGCTGCTCGGCTACCGCTACTCCATCAACCAGGCGATGGACTCGTTGGCCGCCGCCAAGAAGATCATGCTGTTCGGCGACTTCGGCAAATACTTCGTCCGCAAGGTCGGCGCACCGGCAATCGGCGTGCTGCGCGAGCGCTTCTGGCCGGACCTCGGCATTGCCGGTTTGGTCCGGTTCGACGGCGAGCTCGGCGACACCGCCGCCGTCAAGCATCTGATCACGGCCGCCAGCTAAGGCGCACGGCGTGGCACTGCGGGCGGCAAGGCCGCCCGCACTAAAGCCCAAGGAGTGCTGCAATGAAACTGCGGATGCTTTTGAGCCTGGCCGGATCCGATTTTGCCTTGTCGCGCGGTGATGAGACCGAGCGCTTCGATGACGCCCAGGCGGCGCGGTTGATTGAGGCTGCCTATGCTGTTCTCGTAACGCCTGCTCCCGTCCTGCCCGTGACCGTGCCGGATTCGGCCGATGTTCCCGACGCCGGCTTCAACGAGCTCCCTCTGGCTGGAGAGAGCGCCATCGAGGATGCGGCGCCCAGCGACGAGACGGCGTCTACAAAGGCCACCGTGGCCGACCTGGCTGATCTCGCTGGCCCCATCGATCCTGCTGAACCTGCGGATATTGAACCGCTCCCATCCGGGATTGAGCCGCTCGTCGTCGAGGATGACACCGAGCGCGCCGTGCGCAATCCAGCTCGCAAGCGGCGCGGCTGACATGTGGTTCGCCACGAAGCTGACCGAGGCGCCGCAGGAACAACCGGCCAGCGTTCTGGCCGCTGCGCAACAGGCTGGTCTCGACGCCTCTGACACCAGCCGCAATGACGAGCTGGAGCGGCACATCAAGGCGGCGACCGCCTATGTCGAGCGCTATTGCAGCATCCGCCTTGTCACCCAGTCGATCGAGATGATCTGCGACTCGTTCCGGGATCTCGACCACCTTCCGGATGCGCCGCTGCAGGATATCGGGGAGATCACCTATCTTGATCCAACTGGCGTTGCTCAGGTTCTGGCTGCGGACGTCTATGAGAACCATCTCGACGACCTCTCGCCGTCGATCGTCCTTGGCTATGGCAAGGCGTGGCCGGCAATCCGCCCCGGTTCGCGGATCCGTATTACCGCGACGGCGGGCTATGGCGCGGCGGCGGCGGTGCCCGCACCGATCGTCTCGGCGATCCTCGACCTGGTGGGGTTGTCGTTCAGCCTTTCCGGCAAGGATGTCCTGGTGCGCATGGATACGGTCGAGGGCGTCGGCTCGCGGCAGTATGGCGGTGTCGTCGAGGTATCGGGTGCCGTCGAGCGGGCCGTCGCCGACCTTCTGGCCAACTACCGTCGTTGGCCGCTCTAGATGACGCCCGCCGCTGCAATCTCCATGCTTGACCGTACGGTCGGGCGCCATGGCCAGGCCGTGACGCTCCGACGCTTGTCGGGCGGCGTTCAAGCCGACCTGGCGGTGCGGGCCTTCGTCCGTGAGTATCGCCCCGACGAGATCGTAGGCGCGATCGCGCAGGGTGACAGCCATGTGGTTCTGTCGCCGACGCAGGTGTTTGGATCTGTGTTTGAGACAGCGGCCCTTGCCCGTAACGACAAGGTCGTCATTCGGGGCCGCGTGCGGAATGTGCAGTCGGCCGAGCCGGTCTTCGTCGGTGACCAGCTGGTGCGGATCAACCTGCAGGTGCGCGGCTGATGGCCGTCTTGTCGAGGATCGACTCCATTGAGCGCGATATTGCCTTGATGCTCGACGAGACGCTGTCGCCGGAAGCGCGAAGCCTCGAGCTGGCGGCCTTCGCCAGGCGGGAGCTTGCCGAGGCGCAGCGGGTAAACCAGCAGGCGCTCGGCATGGTGCCGCCGCATGACACTTTCGTCGACGGCAAGCCCGGTGCCACCGTCGAAACGGTCCGGCCCGACGGCGTCGTCGTGTTCGAATTCGAGATGCTGCAGGATATCTTCGCCCAGATCGGCGAGATGCTGGTACAAGCCTCGCCGGTCCGAACCGGTCGATTTGCGCGGTCTTTCCTGTTCCTCGCCGACGGCGTTCTGGTCGATCCCGGCGCTGCCGTCCCGCCTGCCTCCGAATATGTCTTCGTCAGCTCCGTCCCTTATGCACGCAAGATCGAGCGGGGGCTTTCGCCCATGGCGCCGGAGGGCGTGTTCCAGGCGGTCGCGGCGATCGCCTCGAGGCGGTTCTCTAACCTCGCCTCGATCACATTTTCCCACGTCGTGCTGCAGGCCGGCATGATCGACGACTGGGCTAGGACCGAGGGCGCGATGCGGCACGCCAGCCGCCATGGCCGCCGTAAGGCTCCCGGCGAATGGCTACGCCGCCAGCCGGCCATCAAGATCAGGACGCACTAAATGCCAATGCAACAGGTGGTCGCCGCGGTCGAGGCCCGGCTCGCTTCCGGCTGGTCGTATTGCCCGGTTCGCGGCTTTCACGACGACAATGGCGACACGCCGGCCGATGCCTCCGCCTTCCTCGTCGTCCAGTACCCGGTCGCGATGTCGGATCAGATCACCATCGGCGCGCCGGGTGCCAACGTGTTCCGGGAAGAGGGTGCTTTCCGCCTGGTGCTGGCGATGCCGCGCACGATCGAAGGCCGGCTGCTGGCCCTGATCTGGACCGACGAGCTGGCGAAGCTTTTCCGTGGCAAGCAGTTCGGCGCCAGCGCCGACTTCATGGGCGTCACGACCTACGCCCCAACGTCCCCGTCGATCGAGGACGACACCGATAACGGCAACTACCTCCGGCTCTCGATCGCCGTTCCCTATCAGGCCGACCTGCTCGGCTAACCCCTCTTTCCCTGACGGAGACGTTTCATGGCCGACCTTCAGTCGACGAACCGTGTTGCCCTCGCCAAGGTCCGTGAAGCGACCTTCGGCGTCACCCCGCCCGCGCCGGCGTTCAAGAGCATCCGCCAGACCTCTTCCGGTCTCGCGGCGAGCCCGCAGACGGAAGTCTCGGCCGAGATCCGGCCCGACCGGCAGGTGACCGACCTGATCCTGGTCGGCATGCAGGCCGGCGGCGACATCGGCGGCGAGCTTTCGTTCCGCTCGGTCGACGACGACTTCGAAGAGGCGCTGCAGGGCACCTGGTCGAGCAAGCCGTCGATCGAGGTGGTGACGCTGGACACCGAGATCTCGGACGTCACCGCGACGACGCTGACGGTGGCGGCAGGCCTCGGCACGCCATTCAAGGCCAATCACCTGGTGCTTTTGACCGGCCTGCCGACGGCGGCTAACAACAAGGTCGCCAAGGTCACCTCGTCGACCGGCACCAGCATCGTCTTCCCGGCCGCGACCTTCGCCGTCGAGGCGGCCCCCATCCCGGTCGGGGCGGCTGCCCGCGTCGTCGGCTTCGCCGGCGCCTCGGCCGACATCGCGGCGGTGACGGTCGGCGGCAACGCCCTGGCCTCGACCCTTCTCGACTTCACCACGCTCGGTTTCCATGTCGGTGAGTGGATCCAGATCGGCGGCACCGCGGCCAACAGCTTCTTCGCCACGGCGGCAACCAACGGCTGGGCGCGCATCGCGGCGATCACCGCCAATCGCCTGGCGCTCGACAACGCGCCGGCCGGTTTTGCTGCCGATGCCGGTGCGGGCAAGCTGATCGAGATCTATACCGGTGACTTCCTCGTCAACGGGTCGAACAAGCGCTCGAACACGATCGAGCGGCAGTATCTCGACCACTCGCCGGTGACGTTCGAATATCTGCGCGGCCAGACGCTCGGCGGGCTGTCGGTGAACGCGCCGGCGAAGAAAATCGCCACCTATTCCAAGACTTATGTCGGGTCGGACGCGGCAATTCAGTCGGCCCGGATCGCCAGCGCCACCGACGTCGCGGCGCCGACCTATCCGGTACTCAACACCTCGTCGAATGTCGGCCGCATCGGCTTCGGCGGCTCGTCGCTGCTCGGGCCGAATTTCGTCATGTCGGCGCAGTTCGAGATCAACAACAACCTTCGCCGCCAGGATGCTGTCGCTTCGGTCGGCGCGGTCGGCATCGGCAACGGCGAATTCTCGGTGACGGGAACGCTGGAAACCTATTTCGGCGACGCGTCCGTCTACCAGAAGGTCATCAACAACACGCTGACCTCCTACGACATGCGGCTCGGCCGTCCGGACGGCAACAAGGAAGCGCTGCTGTTCGACTTTCCGTCGATCAAGCTTTCCGGCGGTTCGCCGGGCGTCTCCGGCAAGAATGCCGACGTCATGCTGTCGGCCGGCTTCACCGCGATCATGGATGCCGTCAAGGGCTATACCATGAGCGTCGGTCGGTTCTGGTTCCTACCTTAGTTCGCCTTAACGGCGGTCTTCGCCTGAGGGATCCAGCCTTGTTGCGCAGCTATTGCCTCCTTGATTGGATCCAGCTGCGCGTTGGAGAGGCGATACTCATCGATAATCATCGATCGAAGAACGAGGCGCGCGTTCGGATCTGGTGACTTGCCAGACGCGTCGTAGCCCTCGCCCGCGAACAGGCAGGTGCCGACCTTACGAAGGATCGCTCCGAAACCGTTCTGCGCGTCAAAGCGGACCAGAACCCGTTCGCCTGAAATAACCGCCTCCGTGCGTTTGTAGGTAGCAGGCGCTTGCAGGGTTTCTTGGATCGCCGTCTCGCACATTCGGATGGCGGGGTCGGTACTCCACTCATCCACGAAGTCACAACCTGACGTCAGTGCCACGATCAAAACCACGGCCGGCCCTTGTTTCATCTTTTCCCCCAAGTCTCCTTGAAAGGTTGCCATGAAACTATCCAACCTCAAAATCGACTCGTCGAAGCTCGAGCAGGGCGCCTGGGTCGGTGACATTCCCGGTCTCGGCGATATCCGGCTTCGCGTGCGCGGCATCGGCAATGACGACTATCGCCGCCGCCAGTCTGAACTCACCGCCGCTCTGCCGCGCCATTTGCGCAAGGAGCCGGCCGAGCAGGACAAGATCACCAATGCCCTGATCGTCGAGACTCTGCTCGAGGGCTGGGAAAAGGTCGAAGGCGATGACGGCAAGCCTATGCCGTTCACGGCTGATGCTGCCCTGGCGATCCTCGAAGACCCCGACATGCGCGCTTTCAACGACGGCGTCATCTGGGCGGCAATCTCCGTCTCCGAGGCGCGCAAGGCGGATCTCGACGCCGACGTGGGAAAGTCCAAGCGGCCCTAAACTGGCATCTCCAGTACGGGGCGCACGCTGACAAGATCGCTGACGCCGCGCGCGACAGCGGTGTTCCTATGGCCGACCTGCCTTTCCTGGCCAGCCGCGAAGATCCCGACGAAGCGGTGGGTTTCGTCTGGGATGCCTTCTGGAACCTGACGACGGATCGGCAGGTCGGCTTTGCCACCGGCCCGATCCCTTGGGGCTCCATCGATCGCTACGCCGTCCGTCATCGGATCGATGGCGCGGATGCCTTCGAACGCTTTCTCGCCCTGATCCGCGCGATGGATGGCGTCTATCTCGATCACCTCGAGCAAGTCCGGAAAGACAAACCCGACCATGGCCAGCCTTGAAGCCATCCGCCAGCTGACGATCCGGGGCCGTTCCGAAGGTCTCGACAAGGTCGCGGCCGAGCTGCGCCTGGTCGACACCGCGCAAAAGCAGGTGGCGTCTTCTGCCGCGCCGCTGGCGACCGTGACCGACACCGTGGCGAAAAAGGTGACGTCTTCCGCTGGCGCCTATGACCGCCTGCGCCAGTCGATCGACCTCGACTATCGCGCCCAGCTGCAGATGGAAAAGGGCCAGCGGACGATCAACGCAGCGCTCGAGCAGGGCGTGCTCGACGCGCAGGGCGCGGCCAACGCCATTGATATGCTCACGGCCAAATATGCCCGCCTGCATGGCGCCATGAGCGTCAGCGTCTCGCCGGGCCAGCTAATCGGCGCGCAAGAGTCCGGAGCGTCGGCCAGCGCCAGCGCGGCTGCTTTCGCGGCCGAGCTGGATCGGATGGACGAAATTGCCGTGCTGAAGGCGCGGCAGATTGGCCAGAATTTTAACCAGACGCTGAACGCCAGCTTTGCCACGACGGGCAAGTCGGCCCGCGACAGTGCATCCGTGTTTGAGGAAGCGGCGCGGGCAGAGCAGCTGATGGCGCGCGAGGCGACGCAGCTGCGCGCGCAGATCAATCCGCTTGGTGTGGCGCTGGACCAGATGAACGCTGAGCTGGCGACCTATTCCCGGCTGGCTTCGGCTGGCGCCATCTCCGCCTCGGAACTGGCGCAAGCGCAGGGCATGGCCCGCGCCCGCTATGATGACGCTGCCGGCTCGCTCGCCAAGATGAGCGGCAGCAGTAAACTGGCGACGCATGAGGTGACGAACCTCACCTATCAGCTCAACGACATCGCGACCGGGCTTGCGACCGGCCAGTCGCCATTCATGATCCTTGCCCAGCAGAGCGGCCAGGTCTCGCAGATTTTCGGCAATCGCGGCCTGAAGGCAGCCTTGATGGGAACCTTTCAAGGCCTCGCGTCGATGATCAGCCCGGTGACACTGGCCATTGGCGGCCTTGCCGCAGGCGGCTACGCGGCGACTCTAATCTTCCGGAAAATGCGCGGAGAATCCGAAACTCTTGAGGACGTCCTGAAACGTCATCAGAGCGTGATTCAAGCCATCAACGCGAGCTACGGCGATGCGGCGCCGAAGCTCGGAGCCTACGCTGCAGAAGGGCGGAATGTCGCCGACGCTTTGGTCCGGATTCAGAAAATTGATCTTGAAACGCAGATCAAGAAGGCCGCAGACGCACTCCGATACGGCTTTGGCGACTTGGCGCGCGGAGCGAGTGGCGGCGGTTTCGCGCTTGCGGAACAGTTTAAGGTCTTGGATGCACCTCTAAATCGGTTCTTCGACAGCATACGGTTAGGACAGCCAGACATTCGAAAATTCCGATCTGAGGTTGCTAACCTTGGAAATCTTGACCCCACAAATCAGAAGTTGGGGGAACTCGTTAAGAAGGTGATGGAACTCACCAAGCCTGCATCCGAGGCCCAAGGAAATCTGCTGGGCCTCGCGAACGGCATGGACAAGACCGGCATGGCGGCGGCTCGAAATCAGGCTAGCCTCGATGCCTACGTCACCGCCATGAAAACGCTCTCCGGCATCTCGCTGCCAACTCTGTCCAGCGCGGACCTGGCAAAGGTTGCGTATGCGCAGGCGATCAACCGCCCCGGTCTAAATCGCGAGCAGCGCGACGATGCTTACAGCGCATACCAACAGGCGCTGCAGCGCGACGAAGACTCGCGAATGATGCTTCCTAAGCGCAAGCCGAACTACCTCGGCGCCAACCCGGACGGCAGCTATGGCGCCGCCGCCGGCAAGGCGGCCGAGCGAGAGGCCAACGCCTATCGCGACCTGATCAAGAATGCCAATGACCGCATCGGCCAATTGCGTGTCGAGATCGAGACGGTCGGCATGGCGGATGCGGCGGCCGAGAAATACCGGATGCGGCAGGAGCTGCTAGCCAGCGCCACCGATAAGGGCCGGAAGGTCTCGGAGCCGATGCGCAAGGAGATCGAGAAGATCGCCGACGAATATGCGCAACTGGCCGAGCAGGTGGCAAAGGCGCGCCTGCAGCAGGATCTGCTGTTCGATCGGCGCCAGCTTGGCCGCTCGGCGATCGACCAGACCGTCGCGGCCACGTTGCGCGGCGCCGGCCTGCCGGAAGATCTCAACTCGACCGAAGCCCAGATGATCCGGCTGAACGAACAGCTGGCGATCGGCAAGGATATGTCGATGGATTTCGCCTCGAGCTTCATCTCGGGTCTGCGCGAGGGGCAGACGATCCTGGAGTCACTCGGCAATGCCCTCAACCGACTGGCCGACAAGCTGATCGAGATGGCGACCGATCAGATGATCAGCAGCCTGTTCGGGCAGCTGTCCGACGTGCTCGGCGGCGGCGGTGGCATCATGCAGATCGGCGGCACCGGCGGCCTGTTCGCCAACGGCGCGGCTTTTTCCGGCGGCAACGTCATCCCCTTCGCCAATGGCGGGATCGTTGATCGGCCGACCCCGTTCGGCATGTCGGGCGGGCGCACCGGGATCATGGGCGAGGCGGGCAATGAGGCGATCATGCCGCTTCGCCGACTGGCCGGGGGGCGCCTCGGAGTCGAAGCTGTGGGCAGCGGCGACGGCGGTGGCGGAAACCAGGCCGTCGCGATGAGCTTCGTGATCTCCGTCCAAGGCAGCGGCGACAAGGAGCTGATGGCCAACATGGAGAAGGGCGCCAAGGTGATCGTGGCGCAGGCGCTGAAGGAATACGACAAGGCGCTACCCGGCAAGATCACCACCGCGCGCAACAACCGCACCCACTGACCTCCGGGACAACCAATGCCCAGTACCGACCTGATGAACGCGCTCGTCGTTTCGCGCGTGGCCTTTCGTATTGACTACGGCCAGGAGACATCCGGCCAGTCGGGCGGCCAGATCCTCGTCAAGGATCTCCGCTCGCCGCTCTGGTCGATGGAGGCCGATTGCACGACGCTGACGCTGCAGCAGCTGCGGGTCGTGCGTGCCCTGATCGGTGGCCTCGGTGGTTCCCGAGGCTCGTTCTATGCCTGGGATCCGGCGGCGCAGTTTCCGGCCGCTGATCCCGATGGCTCAATTCTTGGCGCCAACAATGTGCAGATCAACAGCCTCGGCGCTGACAATACCAGCCTGTCGCTGCGCGGCCTTCCGCCCGGCTACATCCTGACGATCGGCGACATGCTGGCTTTCGATTTCTCGGTGTCCCATCGCGCCCTGCACCAGGTGGTTTCCGCCTCGGCCGTCGCCAACGGTGCCGGCGTTACTCCGGTCTTCCAAATTCATCCGCCACTCCGCCAGGGCGTCGCACTTAGCCTGCCGGTGACCCTCAAGCGTGCAGCCGCAGAGATGCGGCTGGTTCCCGGTTCCTTCGCTCCTTCGGTCGATGGGATGATCGCCACGGCGCCCATCAAGGCAATTCAGGTGGTCTGATGCGCAATCTGGATCCAGCCGAGCTTGCCGCCATCATCGCCGGCACCGTCGCCGCGCGTGAGCTGGTCTCGATCCGCGTCAAGCACCGGATCACCGGCGCGATCTCCATCATTGGCTTCTGGTCGGATGGCGGGTCGTTCACATGCCAGGTCGTCAACGGCTTCACCGGCGCCGTCGAGGAACGAAGCTTCAATGGCGGTGCTCTGCGCTCGGTCGGCGACATCACGCTGACAAGTGACATCAGCATCCGGCCGGTCGATGTCGTGCTGTCGGCGATTGACGGCTCGGTCGAGACCGCGCTTCGCGACTATGACGCGCGCAATGCGCCGATCGAGATCCATCGCGGCTTCTTTGATCCCACGACGATGTTGCTCGTCGCTCCGGCCAAGGCTCGCTTTATCGGCTTCATCGACACGGCGCCGATCGAGACGGCGGCCGAAGGCGACGCCTCGACCGTGACGCTCTCCTGCGTCTCGCACACGCGTGAGCTGACACGAAAGAACCCCGATGTCCGCTCGCATGAGAGCCAGATCCTGCGCCGAGCCGGAGATGACTTTTACCGCGATACCGGTGTCGTCGGCGACTGGTCGATTCCTTGGGGCAAGAAGCAGGTGAAGGGCGGCAAATGAACCTGATCCGCATTCCCGAATGGCGCGTTGCTCTGCATGAGACGATCGAGACGCATCGTCGCGAACCCTTCGTATGGGGCCGCCGGGATTGCGCGCTGTTCGCAGCCGACTGTGTCAACGCCATGACGGGCGCCGACCTCGCTCGCGGTTTCCGCAACTCCTACCGCTCGCCCTCGGGCGCCATGCGCGCGCTGAAGCGGGCCGGCTATTCCGACCTGCTGGCTCTGGTGAGCGATCAGTTCGAAGAGATCCACCCAATCCTCGCCGGCGTCGGTGATATCGCCGCCTTCGTTGGCGAGGAAACGCCTTGGTCGCTTGGCATCTTCGCCGGCCCGCGCGTGACGGTGCTTCGGGTGGATGGCCTTGGCACGGTTGATCGATCCCTGACCGCAAGGGCGTTCCGCATTCCATGAAAAAGCTGATCCTGACATCCGGGCTGACGCTGACGGCGCTGCTCTCGTCGACCGCGCTTGCCCATGCCGGCCCGATCGGTATGGCCATCGCCGGCTTCATCGGCCTGAGCGGCACGATCGCGACGGTTGCCGGCTCCGCTATCAATCTCGCGCTTGGCCTCGGTCTCAGCTACCTGAGCCAGAAGCTCATCGGCGGCCCGCAGCAGACCGCTGGCATCGGCGGCATGTCGTTGCAGTTGAAGAGCGGCGGTGCCGTGCCGCGCAGCTTCATCATCGGTCGCGCGCCGACAAAGGGATCGCTCACCTATGGTGGTTCTTGGGGCGAGGTGGACGGAACCCCGAACGCCTTCTTCTCGCAGGTCATCTCGCTTTCCGACCTGCCGGTGAAGGGGTTGGTTGAGCTGTGGGTGGATGGTTCCAAGGTGACCTGGGACCCGTTGGCGACGCCGGGCACCAACGGCATCGCCATTCCCGAATATCGCACCGACGGCAAGGACCACCTCTGGGTACGGTTCTACGACGGCACGCAGACAGCCGCCGACGCGCTGTTGGTGTCGAAGTTCGCCGGCTCGGCTCGTGCCTATGGGCCGACCCGCATCGGCACCGGTGTAGCCTATGCGGTCGTCACGGCGCGGATCGATGACAAGCTGTTCAATGGCCAGCCGGAATTCACCTTCGTTCTGGACGGCATTTCGCTCTACGACGTCCGCGCCGACAGTTCGGCCGGCGGTTCTGGCTCGCAGGTCTTTGGCAGCCCGGAGACTTACACCGAGGCATCCAGAAATCCGGCCGTGCAGGCGTACAACGTCCTGCGCGGTATCCGCTACAACGGGAAGTGGGTCTATGGCGGCCAGACGATCGGGAGCTATCAGCTTCCGATCTCCTATTGGGCGACGGCCGCGAATGAAGGCGATCTCGCCGTCGCGTTGGTCAGCGGCGGCACCGAGCCGCAGTATCGCACGGGTGGCGAGATCGAGTTTGGCACCGAGCCGGCCGACGTTGTCGAGGAGCTGATGAAGTCCTGCAATGGTCGTCTGGCCGAGATTGGCGGGATGTATAAGCCGCATGTCGGCGCGGCCGGGCCGGCGGTCTTCCATATCACCGACGACGACATTCTTTCGACGGATCCGCAGCAGCTCGATCCGTGGAAGGGGCTCGGCGAAGTCGTCAACGCGGTCACGGCCACCTATTGTGAGCCGGCCGAGGGCTGGAAGGTGAAGGACGCGCCGCCGCTCTATTCGCTCGCGCTCGAGGCGGAGGATGACGGCCGGCGTCAGGCGGTCGGCATCGAATACCGGCTGGTTAATTCCGGGACGCAGGCGCAACGGCTGATGAAGCTGGCGCGCGATGAGGCCCGGCGCTTTCGTCGTCATTCGCTGCCGCTGCCGCCCGGCTGCTACCCACTCGAGCCGAATGTCTTCGTCTCCTGGACGTCGACCCGCAACCGCTATGTCAACAAGCTGTTCCGGATCGACGCGGCGCAGGACCAGGCCAATCTGAACCTCGGCGTCAACCTGACCGAGGTCGATGCGGCGGATGGCGGCTGGATTCCGGGCGTCGACGAGAAGCCGATCGTCTCCGGTCCGACCGTGGTGGTGCGTCCGCCGGCGCAGCCGATCATCGATTGGAATGTGGTGCCGATCACGATCCGCGGTGATGGCGACAATGCCCGTGCCGGCATTCGCATGTCGTGGGATCCGAACATGGATGATGTCGACGGTGTCCAGTACGAGGTCCGTCTCGCGGTCGACCAGACCATGGTGCTGCAGGATCAGACTGACCGTGTCGATGCTGGCGCGATCGAGATCTCGCAATCGATCCTCGGGCGGACGCGCTATGAGGTGAGGGGCCGCTACCGGCCAGCCTCGCCGCGCGACACCCTCTGGTCCAGCTGGCGCGCCGTGCTGACGGACGATGTTGCCGAAGGGATGACGCAGCAGCAGGCCTATGAACTGTCGTTGATGACCGGCGATGCTCGCGGCTCGATGCAGGAGCTGCAGCGCCAGCTCGACGAGGTGATCGACCGGATCGCGCTGGACGGCGCCGAGAATGTCGGCGCCGACTACATCCAGCGCGCCGCCATCCGGGGCGACCTGATCGCGGCCATCCAGCAGGTCACGCAGGCCTATCTCGCCGGCGACACGGCAGTGGCATCACAGGTGACGGCCGTCAACGTCAAGGCCGACCGAATGTCGGCCGGAGGGTTCGTCAAGTTCGAGGCGACGGCGGCGCCAGCCGGCGTTGCCGCGCGGTTCCAGATCTTCCTGAACGCCGGCACGGAGGGCACGCCGAACTGGAAGGAAGCCGGCATACTGCTCGATATCGTCGGCGGCGTGTCGCGTTGCATGTTCCTGGTCGACAAGTTCTCGATCGGCGACGGCACCACCAGTGTCGCGCCTTTCGCGGTTATCGGCGGGGTCGTCTACATGACCGGTGTTGTGATCCGGTCTGCCAACAGCGTCGTGCAACTCGATCTGAGCGGCGACAGCCTCATCTTCACGGAGCCATAATGGTCGGCACGCGTCGCCTGTTCGCAGGCCAGTTGTCGCCCGGCGACTGGCGCGCTCGCGTCTCGAAACCCGGCAACGACGCCTCCGACCCGAACCTGCCGCGCGACAAGCTGGACTTCGATACGGCTTGGCCCTTCGCCGGCAACATCCATGCGGTCGTCAGCGTCCGCTCATACGGGCGGCTGGCGAACGAAGCCACCATCATCCCGAACCCGCAGCGCATCAACTTCCCGGAACTGCCCTATGTGCCGGTAGTGAAGTGCTTCTGTTCCAGTCCGACCGGGCAGATCATCTATTGGTGCTACCAGGGCACCAATACCACCATCGGCACGGTGACCTGGGAGGCGTATAAGGACCACGTCGATTTCTTCACCTCCGGCTCGGTCCGGATCGACTGCTACATGGTCGTGGTCGTCTTCAAGATCCCGGCGCGCGACCTCGCCATTCTCGGCAACGACCCGCACCCGCTTCCCAGGATGATGATGGGGAAGCGCGGCAGCGATTACGGCCTCTATGTCTCGCGGCCGGGCTTCAACGTCCAGACCTGCGCGAAGTCTCAGATGATCTTCAGCTCGGACGACACGTTCTCGGTCGTCAACAAAACCTACGCGCCCGCCTCGAGCCGGAAGGGCGCGGCCGACAGTCCGACCGCGAACGTCACCACCAACATCAACTTCACCTATGACTGGAAGGGCTACTATCCGATCATCTTCTTCTTCGGCACCTTCAACGGCGCCCAGAACGATCAGATCTATACCCTTCCCGCCGACAAGGTGGTGAACACCTACGGCGCCGCCTATCCGATGTCGGCTTTGATCGTCTCGACCTCGCCGGGCGTCGGCCAGGTGCAGATCCGCCGTTGGGGTAACGAGGTCTGGGGCAATGCCTCGATCATCGTGCTCGATCACCCTTTGCCGACGGATTGAGCCATGCCAACGACACGCGGCTATATCGGCCTGCGCAATGGCCAGTTTGTCTTCCAGTTCTCCAAGCCGGGCAACGACGTCCTGACGGCGCCGCCCGAGGGGCTTGTCTTTGATTCCACCTCCAAGCGGCTGCGTCCGCTGGTGTCCGGCATCACCGCCGCCCTGCCGACCGGCAACACCAACATTCCGCTGCCGAAAACCTTCATCGGCCTGCCGCTGATCTTCGTCGAGATGTTCTACGGAACACAGGCGACACGAGGGCCGGGGCGGGGCTTCGAGGTGACTTATCGCCGGGGCGGCAACTTCTTCACCATCAACAACAACGTCGCCGGTGCGACGTTCTCCTACAGCGTCTTTGACAACGAGATGACCTGATTATGCGGCTGTTCTATCACGATGCCGAAGGCAGGCTGACCGGCCAGGCCGCCTGCGCACCGACACTGGATGAGCTGGCGGAATTCCGCGACCGTGGCGAGATGTTCGTCGTGGCTCCTGACGATGCCGCCTTCGGGCAGAACTATGTGGTCGACGGCGAGCTGGTCGCGCGGCCGGTGGCGCCGATCACCATCAACCGCACCGAGATCCCTGCCGACAAGCGATCGAAGGTGAAGATCGCCGGGCTGCCGGATCCATGCACCGTCTTGATCGACGGCGAGCCGGTGACGGTCGAGGGCGGTCGTCTCGAGCTGACGGCCGACATGCCGGCAACCTATTGGGTCGTCTTCGACGGCTTCCCCTACATGCCCTGGTCGGCCGAGATCACGGCTTCTTGAAATCGCTGCTGGGCTCTCTGTGCCTCTCGGATCGCCCAGCCAAGATGCCAGGCGTCGTGTCGGGCTTCCCACTCAGTCACGGACAAGCCGCCCTCTGAGGGCATCGCCTCCGGTCGCAAGAACGGATTGTCGAGGAAGGACTGTCCGAGGTCGTTCGCCCTCCCGCCCTGTCGCTGAAGCTCCTTGAGCAATTCAGCCAAATCAGTTTCCGTCATCCGGGACTCAACCTCACTATGAAAATACGACTGACCAAGGATCTGGAGCCGCTCCGGGCGCTCGCGCTTGGACGTCTCAACGTTGTCATTGGCGAAAGGATCTCCGCGCGGACCGGCTCGCCGGTTGCCATCCTTCGCGCAAGAAAAGCGGCAGAAGCGGAACATTGGCGCGCGGGCGGCGGAGCTGGGCCACTTCTGCAGGCGGAAGCAATCGCGTCCGGCCAAACCGTTGCTAGCCTGGTCGACCGCATCCTCGCCAAAGCTGCGGAGGAGATGCAGGGCCTCGCCCAGATCGAGGCTTGTCGGCAAGCGGCGCAAGCCGCCATCCGTTCCGCCCCCCATCCCGCCGCGATCGAGGCCGCCCTCGTGGAGTTCCTGAATGGCTGACAGCACCTATCACGCCGGCTCGATTTCGGTCGCCGCCGGCGGCCTCGCCGTCGCCGGCACGCTGACGGCGTTCCTGAGCCAGGTGAAGCCCGGCGACACGCTGATGAAAGGCAACGGCTTCGCCACGATCGAGGCGGTGCCGAGCAATACCAGCCTGACGCTGGAGATGCCGTGGAACGGCACCTTGCTTTCCAACGAGGCCGACTACCGCATCCTGCGCACCGGCCTCGGCTGGCGCTCGGCCGTCGAGATCAACACCCGTTTGACGGCGATCGTCGCGGCGATGGAGGCCGGCATTGGCCTCAAGCCGGACGCGACAGGCTCGCTCGCCGACCGCGCTGCCAATAACGCGGCGGCCAAGGGCTTCATCTTCGTCCGCACCGACGTCGTGCCGTTCCAGATCTACATCAAGGCCAGCGCCGCCTCCGGTGATTGGGCCGGCCCGACCAGCATGCAGGGCAATCCCGGTACGCCAGGCGCGCCGGGCGCCACCACCGCCGACGTGCTCGCAGCGCTCGGCATCTCGAAGATCACCATCAGCACCGACAACCCTTCCGGCCCGGCG